>Ga0126342_10010462_pt1 | contig 16597 bp, 13 predicted proteins | sample Cyp1metagenome_FD_92528 | JGI IMG/M metagenome (GOLD analysis project Ga0126342, IMG submission 92528) | Coral microbial communities from Lord Howe Island, Old Settlement Bay, Australia - Cyphastrea 1 metagenome | ecosystem: Host-associated > Invertebrates > Cnidaria > Coral ... | reverse complement strand
GGGGTGGTGTAGGTTGACAACATACAGCATAGTATAGAAGAAGAATGTAGCGGCTTTGGGGTGGCTTCAGGCCCTGTAGATTGGCAACATACAGCCCAGTATCGAAGGGATGTAGTGGCTTTGGGGTGGTGTAGGTTGACAACATACAGCATAGTATAAGTATAGATGGGGATGGAGCTATCTTTAGGGTGGTTGTGGGCCCCAGTATAGTGGTGATGAACATGCTTGGAGATACCTTTGGGGATGATCTGGTTCCATGGTATCCATCAATGCCAAATGTTTTATCTTCAAATCCGGGGGTCCAAGAGTCCAAGATGGTCCAAGGTATCTCTTTGAAATTTCCATATAGCTGATGATATTTCCACATGGTATTTTTTCTGGACATGTCCCACGAATCGGATTCTTGTGATGATCCAAGTAATGTGGGACACCCAATGATAAAGCATTCCTAATTACCCTCTGGTTATTTAACATAGCCATGGTATAGATGGCCCATTTATAGATGGTTTACCTATTAAAAATGGTGGATCTTTCCATGGCGAACTGTTAAATAACCAGATGGTAATTCCAGGCAAATCCTATGATCAGCAGCTTCCAACATGTCGTGTCAGCTGTCCTTCCATGTCGCTCTGGGCCACTCGCGAATGCACCTGGCGAGGGCACCGGCGTCATGGCCCGGCTTGTTATTGGCTCCACCCCCATCCATTGTTTGCTGACTATCTATCAATGTGTCCATGTGTTGTCGGCAAGTTTGATGCTTGTTCTTCAAAAGTAAATACTTCGGTTTGCATCTACTTTTTGTCTTGTGTAAATCCATGATTTTGTTGAGTAAATGCACAATGTTGCTGATTATACATAATATATATATATATATATATGTATGATGTATATTATATATATTATATTATATCCCTAGTCTTGTACGGTCCAGTGACCCATTTGACCTACCATAATAGTGCACAACTAAAAGGAGTCCTTAGAATTATCAGGGACATTTCAAATAACTTTGCAAACTCCCCCATGTTTGCCGCTATTCCCAGTTGTTTCTTGCCCAGAACCAAAGTCTTCCCCACCTGATAGGATGCGGCCGACGTGGGTCTTGATGCCCGTGTGGCCGAGGTTGGTCTGGAGATCCGCGTGGCCGACGTGGGCCGCGAGGTCCCTGCGGTGGAGGGCCTGGAGGGCCGCGTGACGGCGGAGTTGGGACGGGACAAGCGCGAGGCGCCGGCGGAGGTCGGGCGCGAGGCACCAGCGGAGGTCGGGCGTGAGGCATAACTACTGCGGAGGCTGGAGCGTTTCGACCTGGAGCTGCCATGTTTTTCCGCTTCATCCCAAGGTTAAGGAAAATGTTGGGAACGGTTGAACTGGTGGGAAATCATGGGTGATTCTAGGTGTGAAAAGGGAGAGGATAGAAATCCTGCAAGGTCGGTTCAAGGATGAAAAATGTGGGGAAGTCAATGAAAATAATCTACAAATGTATGTGAATGTGGATAAGAAAGGGGACTGCCAATGTTTTTTTTGTGGGGGTAAGATGTGTTGAGATCACCAACTCTTGGAGAGATCAGGTCCACTTTGAGAGGGAAATTAAGAGACATGTCCACCATCAAACTTGGAAGTACAGCTAGATCGCCACCAAGACCTTTGGTGATAACTTGTGATAGGGAGCTCCCTACAGTATAAGGCAAAGCTGGATGCCACATGATGCCACTCCGAGCCAGCAGTTCTGAGGCCTTGGCTCTGACCTACTGGGGATATACCAAGTATCTGCGAAGGTGTGCTGGATGTCCTCAGAGTGCCATTCGCCACAAAGGACGGGTCGGGGTCAGGAGAAACTCAGCGATCTTCCCCCCTTTTTCGCCCAGGCTCAGGTGTGGCAGCTATCAACCTGGCAGCAAATCCAGATTGGTGGTTTCAACTCCTCTGAAAAATATGACTTCGTGAGTTGGGATGATGAAATTCCCATATATTATGGAAAATAAAATTCATGTTCCAAACCACCAACCAGAGATACATATATTATATATATATCCATTGCAGCATTTTCGGCATTTCTGCACTGAAGCTTTATTGGTACATCATATATTCCCACTTTTTGTCCCCATAGTATCACCAAAAAAAATCTTGGTTACTAATCCATTGATTCACGAATCTGGTTGACCTTGTCGAGGCTTCACCGGCCGCTCCATCGATGGGGGTTTGCGCATGCACCACTCCTTGCTGTTTCGCCTCGGCGACTCGAAACTTTGTTCGACGAGTTTTTTTTTGCTTGAAGGAGGGGACTGAATCTTGGGTTAGTCCACCGAAAAAATGGGAGCAAAAAAAACTAAAGGATGAAACTACCAAGTGGATGTTTATTGTGTTATCCAGTTATCAACACCGGTTGCGATCGTTATTTTCCAATTGTAATTCTCCAAGGTTGGGGATATGAAGGTCTTTCACGATGTGAAAATACGAACCACAACTAGAAATTCCGAGTGGTCCATCGCCTCAAAAAGATAGGAAAGTCTATGCGATCAGCCCAGTTTCCATGATGTTACATCATGTTTCTGCTAAAAGTTCAAGAACTGGACCGTATTTATGGACCAATTCTCCCCAACATTCATGATTGCCAGACAATTCTCCCACATTTTCCTTAAAAAATAGGTCAGACTTCTCCAGCTCCATTCAGCTCTCAAGGCGCCAGGGCCAAGCGCTTCATGACTTCCTCTTCGCCGTCCGCAACGGCGGCCACGGTGTAGCGCAGGGGTCGCACCAAGTTCTTCGAAGGCCCAAAGAGTTCGAAGGTGCGCGGGAAAAGCGCCAGGAAATCGTGCCTGGAGAGGATTCAATGGGATTTTTCGTAGGATTTTTATGGTGTTTCAATGATGATTGAAAATGCACGCAGTGGTGCCCCCCAGTGGTGTTTGTTGATTTATGTTTGCCATAGTCACTATAGATATACCTAGCATGAACCCTATAGTTATTGGAGTTATAAACCAACCTTGTATGTAATAGATGTATAAGGATGTATAAGGTTCATATTTATACCTTCGGGAGACTTGAGAACCTCTTCAGGGCGGCTTAAATCTGTCGATAAAGATACAAGATTCTCACCATATATTCATCTATAGATATGTATATATGATGATATTGTATAATTATACACGCATGTGTATATATATATATATACTTATAGATGGTGACATACACTGAGTATATGCTATGCGTGGGCCTTTCAAAAACTGGAGGATTTCACCCTTAAAAATAACCAGTAGAGCAATTCACTGGGAATAGCGATGCAATAAGCAGTACTATGGTAAGCTGAAAAATTCCAGGATTCGATTGGTGCACATCCAGTGGGACTTCTTAAAAATGACTTTTATGAGTGGGGTCAAAAGTATGGAGCCATCGATGGGGATCCACCATGAATTTTTGCGATGACTGTTTCGCAATCACTGTGAGTAAAGGTCACAACCAATAGTAAGCGTTTGATATTATATTATATCCAATGTCTTGCTCAGAGTGTTGGAATTCCAATGATCATAGGCGTTTTGTGCAAATGAAATCTTTCAACAATAAAAAAAAAGTGGTGTGGAGGTTCACAGTCAATGGCTCCTCTTCATCAACCGTCATCAACCTATGGAGGATCCAACCTTTCCCTCCCCAGCTTGGTGCTGCGATCCCTGCGATCCCAGTGGCAAGCACAAGTTCAAGCGATCCCACGAGCCGTAGCGTCGGCACGAGGAGCAATAGGCCTTGTTCAGCAGCTGCAACGACCAGTCCTGGAGGGGGCGCCGGGGCGACTCCCCAAAAAATGGGAGGGTCCTAAGTATCCTAAGTCATGGGGGTACCCAGTTCCAAGCAACTCCTGATGACTTTCAAAACCAGTTTGAAAAGGTCAAGCTCCAAGCCACCTTGCAATTCGCAGGAACTTGATTCCGCAGGATGTACAACAAATCCTCCGCATCGGCGCGAAACTTCATCCAATGCGGCACGGAATACCTCTCGAGAGCTGGGCAAAAGGTGATCCGTGGCCCATGACCTTCCCCTTCCGTTCACAGCTCCGCAGTACTGAGACGTCTGAATAAGCAAAGCTAAAGGTTTCAAGTCCAATAAGCGTAGATCCAGCTAGTAGAACTTAATTTTCAGCAATTCTATAACCAGGGTATTTCTGTTAACCCAGGTAGATCCAGCTAGTAGAACTCCCAGACTCACCTGACCACACCGTGATCTGGTGGCCATAGTCCCTGCTTGGTCCTCCAGAGTTCTTCCGCCATTGGCACTTCCATCCTCGCTTGGAAGATTGGGATCTCTTTTTGGAGGACTGTTGGAGTACATTAGGATGATGTGTTCATAGGTTTTAATAATTGTTAGATGATGTTTGAATGTTCGAACAATTCTTGGATTATTTTTGGATGATGTTCGACCAGTTTGTGGATGTCGATGTGCCAATTTCTTTCGGGAGATCTTCGCTGTTGGTTGATTTTCCAAGAATCAAACCAAAAAGTTCATGGGGGTTTGCCAACAAGTAGGGGAAATTCTGGAGGTTCAATGTGAAATGTTCCAAGTCATGAAACTATGAAGTGCTGATCAAAAAAAACGTCGTCCAAAACTGGATGAAAAAAAAAACGAGAATCTTACCTTTGTTCATCGTCAACTCGGCAGGTTATCCCATTTACCCTCTGGTAAACATACACAAAAAATGATGGAAAATCGCCATTTTTAATGGGAAAATCAACTATTTCTATGACCATTTTCCATAGCTATGTAACAAATTACCAGAGAGTAACTGGGTTACATCAGATGTTATGATATGTTATGAGCCCACCCCAGTGAGCAGCTGCAGGTACATTTCTGGTCACCAAGCATCATAGCGATGTTCACTGGCCGCTGATCGCCGTTCCGCCAGTGAGGCCAACCTTGGCAGATAGCGATTTATGATTTCTTAATGCCCCCGCTTTATATGGTTGGATATACCCTCTGGCTATTTAACATAGCCATGGTATAGATGGCCATGTATAGATGGTTTACCTATTAAAAATGGTGATTTTCCATGGCTATGTTAGATAACCAGAGGGTAAGAATTATTGTTACATACCGATATTGTGGATATAATATGATATAATTGTTATTCTGGATAATTATGGATACTCATGGTTTTATTGCTATTGATCTGCATCTCAATCCCCCTAAATATGGTTGTTATAGAGTTTCATAGGTATTGATTCGCAGCTATAGAACTCGTATTTTCACTGTTTAAGCGTCATGGTTATCTGGATGTATAGACTCTATAGTTATCGCATCTATGTCATGTATAATTTGCAAAAAAACGGCTTTCGCTGGCCGCGGAAAATCCATCACAATAAAAATTGGATGTTCCTGTCTGAATAGCTTGGTTTTAAGAGAACATCTTACAGGAAACCATCTGTTTTTACCACTACACCACTATGGGGGGGGGTCCCCGCAGATTTCCCCTTCGACCAATTTTGGGATCCGATTTTCTCATTCAACGTTGGATTATGAATTGAATTATGGATTATTATGGATAATTATTGTTACATAGCATGGGATATTGTGGATAAAATATAATATGTGATTCTGGATAATTATGGATACTCATGGTTTCTCATATGTTACCATTTTCATTTATGGATATATAATTGTTATTATAATGATTGATGATTGTCTCATGGATTTCCCATATCTTACCCTCTGGTAAACGTTTACATAACTATGGAAAATCACCCTTTTATAATGGGAAAACTCACTATAAATGGCCATGTTCAATAGCTATGTAACAAATTACCAGAGGGTATGATTTTTATTGCCATGTCGAAAAAAACCAACCAGAGAGGGCACCATGGCATGGCACATCGGATGGCACCAAGTCACGTGGACGATAGGGTTGAAACGCCTCCGCATCCACCTGCAAAATTTAGAGTCATCAGTTGGCGTCGTCATCACAAAGAAAATGGTTCATTTTAAATTGAAAATTGTGATGACTTATAAAGAGTTTTATAGTCTATAGAGTCTATAGAGTTTTAAGTCATCTAAAAATTGAAAAAAGATGAAAAAAGAACTTAAAACAGACTTAAAACTCCAAAAGAAAAGGTTGGTCTATGTTGGTCTTGAATTTGAGAAAATGGCACCTGCGACAATTTTTTTCCCGTCAACGATGGGATCGCTAAACTTCGAAGGTCACATCATGTGGGGATGGTTTGGAAGGATTTACCAAGATTTGCCTAAGAAAAATCCAGAAAACAGGATGGTATCAATATAAATCATGACGAAATCAGCTGGTGATAGCTGGTGGTTTTATCATGAACCATGACTTTGAAAACACAACGGTCCGGTGCCCTGGAATCCAAATCTTCGGTCACCGCCGGGGCCCCATCGCAGCAACCTTTTGCAGCACCTTTTTCTTGCGCAGCGCCGGGTTTTAGCCTGCGCTGTGCTCTTCTTGCCTGGGTTCTGTTTGGGCCAGAGGAACGATGTTGCTGATGTTGATACGAAAACTGCATGATCTGTTTCCAAAACTTGTGGAACCTCAAGTCATCAACTGGATGGATCCACAGAAGCCCACGGCCACCATTGGTTGAACCTAAACGCCGAAGCATCGGGAGGAAGGTGTCTAAAGTCTGACCCATCCCATGTTTATTGTGATGTTGATTGGTCACTTTAATATAGTTTACCCTCTGGTAAACGAACATAACTATGGAAAATCACCATTTTTATGGGAAAACTCACTATAAATGGCCATTTTCAATAGCTTTTTGTATGTTTACCAGAGGGTAATCCTAGTCTGACCCATCCTAGTCTGACCCATCCTAGTGATTTATCAAAAAATTGCTGGCCCAAACTCATCCAACTTCTTGGTCAAAATTAAGCGATTTCATCAGGACACCCAGGGTTTGGTCCCAGTTCTCGATGCTCGTTGCTGATGATGCAACGATGACGACCCGAATGGATACTGTAACCCCCTACAATCATCAACCAATCATCATTCATTATCCCCAATTCATTGCTGGTTGAAACACCTGAAGAAAAAAAAAACTGGTTGGTGGTTGACCTACCCCTCTGAAACATATGAAAGTCAGTTGGTATGATGAAATTCCCAATACATGGAAACATGAAATTCATGTTCCAAACCACCAACCAGCCATATCTTAGTGGTTTACATTCACCAATTTAGAGAAAATCATCAACCAACGCTGTCCATCTGCAGCTGAAAGGTGCACACAACCTTGGTTGTCACTGTCATACATGCCGCAGTCTCCTTCAACCAGCTCCTGACGGCCGCAGTAGCTGACTCATGTTGATTATGACCCTGGCAGATTGGTAAGTTTCCGCTAAAAAGATGGTTACTTTCTCTATGAGAATTTAGCAGATGGATGCAGATGGTATAGTTTGGGGATGTTTGGGGTAGAAGTTCCCAATTTGGGGTATGGATCGAAATTCATAGTATATACTCTGGTTTCACACCAGTTCCGATTCTGGACGTTCATCCCTCCATTCGCCAGAAAGGTCCAGAGACGAAGGAAAAACTTCAACGGGACACACCACAACTCCCTTCCTCTGAAAGTTAAATTCTCACTCTACTTATGATTTAGTTGTTGTAATATGTTGTAATTTTCCTACTTATCATTTAGATTCATTCAGTAGTTCTAATCCGCCATTGAGCCATAGATTTGAACAGTTCTTGGAATTTCAAAGGAATCCTGCCACCAGGTTTTGCCTGAAGGCTAAGCGGCTAACCCCACCCCAAATTTCATGGTGTAAACCTGCGTGTTCCCGTAGAAATTGTAATACCTTGGGGCAAAATCCACCATGTTCGACGGCTTTCCCTGGTTGCCCATCATTCCGGGGCGCCTTGGGGTCGTCGCAGCGGGAAACGTGCTCCCGCAGCTCGCGCTCCGCGGTGGGTTGCGGAAAGGTTCCGGCGCTCTGAAGCGAGACCGCCTTGGGCGGCGAACTGGACATGGTCTCTGGTCATGGGATCCCCAGTCGTCATGGCTAAGTCACGGTGCTAAGTCACGGTGCTAAGTCACGGTGCTAAGTCACGGTGTAATGACGATGATTTGGGGGTAACCCCCATAGATCCCCTGGGCTGAACCACTGGGATGAGCCAAGTATGGCTGGGGATGTTCAATTTCAACCTCCCAATGTGATGGCTAAAGCAGCTGGAAAGTTCATGTCTTAGAGGACCAGGTCAAGCAGCTTGGTAAGGGGTAGATACTGCTGAAGAAAGGGGGAGGTTGGCGGCCAATCTTATAGACAAAAATGGAGTACATGAATTTCTCAGCCATGAGTTTCTGTAGAGTGGGATATGAAACAACTATTGGCAACCATCAAACAGGCTTTAAACAAAAAAACACATGATTCGAGTGGTCACTTGGGTCACTGTTGTCTTACCCAAGAACAGTAACGATGTTCAGGTCTCATCAAACCATCAGATTGCGCCTGCAAATAGGCACCATACTCAGAAGCCAAACGCCGTTTCCTGGGCAGCATGTGACACAGTTGGTTGGGCTGGAGTCAGCATTCCATTTCTGGTGAAAATGAAACATGGGTAAAAAAAATCCAGCAAAGTTGACAAATATCATCATGGCTCACAGAAATGAAACCAACAGATTTCTCCCAAGATTGATTGTGACCATGCAGCGCTTGATCACTTTGGTACCAAATCTTTGAGCTACAACCATTCCCTTCAACCAGGCTTCAATGCCGCTTCTAGCGAAGCATTCTGACACAAATCGGTGCGATGCCCGAAGCGATACTGCCGCCGGCGAAAGCGATAGCTCTCCGGAAATGGCCGCCTGGCGCCCAAAAACTTCGCCACCTCAGAACCGGGACGATGGAGGGTCCATTTCTGAATCGCACCCTTTTAAAAAACAAAGGAGGTCCAGTCATTGAGCACATGAAAATGTAGATGTTTGATGGTCAAATATCCCATCTCTTGCCCGAAAAAACTCCAAATCCACATTGTGTTTCTTCAGAATCCGATGATGACATCCCTTTTTTCATCATGAACATCAACTTCTCCCAAGATCACCATGGTTTGGTGGTCAAATCTCTAAAAAAAACCTCGATCCAAATCCATGGTGGCCCCATGATTTCCATGCTGATTTCCCCCATGGTTTTCATCCGCTAAGGCGCAAAATTGTAGGTCTCCCGAGCTGACTCAGCACGCAGGGATGCTTGGTGGAGAACGAGCAGCCGATCTCTGGGAAACCGGATCATCGCCTGGATACTTGGATGTGCATATCAGTTAGTGGTTTATATAACCCATATATATATATATGGGAATATCCCATATATATAACAAGGGATATCATGGATATATACTTTTTTTATGGTTAGTATCCACTTGCTAAGTGGGATGCACCCCCAAGTGTATTATGGGGATAGCATCAACATATGGGAAGTTGGATATTCAACTAATGGAAATCTTCAACTGTTCAACTATCCCCAACATCATTTTGTGATTTTCTGGGACTTTCATTTAAATGGGGATTTTCCATGGGGATTTCATGTGGTTTAATGGGATATTACCCTCTGGTAAACTAACATAACTATGGAAAACCCACCATTTTTAATAGGAAAAATCACTATAAATGGTGATTTTCCATAGCTACGTTAAATTACCAGAGGGTATGTGGGGGATAAAATGTGGGGGACTTTTTTCATGGATTCATGGGACATACCCTGTGGATCCCTGATTGAATCGAATCAAACCAGGGGGATTTAACCATCAAAATTCCATAGCTAAATCATCGGTAACTAGCCATGGGCCATGGCAAACGTAGCTATGTTAAAAAGCTATGGATCAATATCTATGCCTATGTATATTTATAGATATGTATATATATATATATACATATATATATATATGTAGAGATGCAATTTTCACGGGATGAACATCCAGAACTACCAGCTATATTGGGGTTCACCAGGGGTACAGTGTTTTGACCCATCTCCAAATTACCCAAGGCTATAATTCCTGGACATCGAAATGGATGTTTTGATGGGAGTTATGGGCCAGGATTGCCTTCCCATAATGCTGATCTGCGGGTTAGTATGGGGTTAAGCAGGGTGAAAAAAAAACGGTTCTCCTGACATTGGGGATACCGTACCACAATTTGATGGCTATCATTGGGGGAAAATGATGATGATGATGATGATGATGATGATGATGATGATGCATTGGATTTGGGGATATCCCTCATGTTGGGGCAAACACACAGGTTTTCCCCCCTTGGAAAGACGGAAATCCGGGATATCTATCAGTTGCTTCAGGTGGACTTCATGATTCAGTGCTTTGAAGGGAAATCCCTACAGATTCCCTGGGACTTCCACAGTTGATATGGCAAGATGCAAAGAAGGGCCGAGCATGCCATCCTTCAACACCAGATGCACGAACCATACCGTTGTTCCCACCAAAACAGCAACGGCTTCATTAACATCCTTGAAATATCTTGACATGTCGCAAGCCATGCCATCAAAACCCATTCGAATCCCCATGTTTCACCGACCCAGCACCTGCAAATGGGGCCCTACCAGCTGCGCACGCAGCCAGCTTTGCAACTCCACCCGGAGCAAGGCACTGATGCTGCCGTAGCAGTGCTTCCCTGCAGGGAAGGTCGGATTTTTTTGGAAAAATCTTGGGTGCCCTGCCAAAGGAAAAGATATTTACCTGGTTAGAAATTAAACGATTACCAATCAAGCTTTCCATTGCTGAAGCTCGTCTAAAACTCGGTCCATCCCAACTGATAGAAGTAATCTGATAAAGTTAACAAAGCGATACATTGCATCACATTGCGTTACATGCATACATTACATCACATTGCGTAACATTGCGTTACATAACTCCTAAAGTTTAGACAACAACATTTAACCAAAAAAACACTGGGTATTGGAATGACTCTCCCCCCGAGTTATTGTAAAATCAACCCACACCACCGAGATTTACCCGGCTACATCCCAATTGAGGATTACAATTGGAAGAAAAAACACGTGTGATCAATGAAATCTCAGTACCGCCCCAAAACGGGCAACAACTGCTTTTGAATAAACGTGGATTTGGACCCCCTTGGAAACCTCGGAGAATCTCTGGCGCCGCGTCGTCACGTTGAACTGCTGCTTCAAAGTCAGCGTGACAAAATTTCCTGCAGAAAATCCCCAGGTCAGGTGCTTTTTTGGAAACCTTCGGTTTCAGAAAGTCTTGGGATTTTCCAATGCTGTGTTGAAACCCGGATACTTCAGGGCCTTCAGGAGATCCCTAAATTGGATGTAACCGTGTAACCCCAAATTGCCATTGGTTTAGCCAACGCTAAATTGGGGGTTCACCATGTTTGAATGATTTATAATCAACCCCAAAACGAGACGTAGTCAAGCAACTTGGATACCAAAACTTAAAACTATTTGAATATCAACCTCTTAAACTCTCAAACTTCCTTAAGTTCAACAAAAAAACTATCACCAATAAAAAATCCCATAGCGGTTTCACCAGGCTTCCAGTACCAGAAGATCTTCTCAATCCGTCGGAGAGGATCGCAGAGAACCAGGATCATCTTTATGGCGCTCTGAGCAATCGCCAGATAGGACAAGGGAAAGGTCACGATCATCGGATTCTTCAGCCCCATGAGAGGCCCCTAGCCGTCACGAGGTCAACGAATGGTAGGACTTATGTGAATAGAAATCATAATATCAATCACTCGTAGTTTTGATAGGTGGTTGGATTTGTGCCATTTTCACGAGGTTAACGATTGGACTTATGGTGGATATTTCACATATCTATAGTTGCATGTGGTTATAAACCAACTGATTCTGTAACTGGCACCCACCTGTTGGAATTCAAGATATGTTTGACCCAGGGAACCAGGGATTCTTGAGTCACCATTTTGGGGTACCCGATTTTGACCAAGGCGTTCAGAAGTTCATGCACAGTGTAAAAATGGGACAGTTGAAGGCGCCTACTCATAATTTCCAATCTATGTGGATGGTTCACCATTTGCGGTTGTCTTAGACTTTTGTGACCCCAATATCCCACAATATATATATAATCGTATAAATCATCACTTTGCCCACTATTTACTGGCCAATTTCCGGGCATCCCTCCGTTCCAATCCCCAACCTTTATGGCTATATACTATATAAAAAGAACAGTCTTTTCCTGCTTAAAACCCACCATGCAACAGATTTTTCTAGGACTAAATCCCCCATTTCTGCTTAAACCCAGCATGTGAAGAAAGGCCCCCCGCCGCCGCTGCCTTTCTCCCAACGATCTGCGTCGTTCCGAACGGTGCTTTGGGGCGGCTCCGTGCAGTGAGATGCTGCTGCAGCCACCAGCTGCTGGGCACCAACTTGTTGCGTTGGCCCTGCATGAAGAGACTGTAGTCCTCCATGGTAGGACCCCTGGTAAAGTCGATCTCCTGATGGGGCTGATTCTTACAGAGATCATGGGGATATTTTTATCATAGGCCAATTAAAATAACATCGATATGAGAGGAACATTGATAATATTGATTGGGTATTTTTATGGTTATGATATGGTTTAATCATGGTTGATAGCGACTACTACTGATTCTTATTATTAATGGTTATACATGGGTATAACCATGGGATTCTTGGGTATAAATAGGATTCTAATTTCTAACCCTCATAAGTTGGGATACGGGGGCCCTATAAATATGGTGAAATGCATCCACTTAGATTTTGCCAAATCATGATGACATCTTCAAATCAAAGCTGCTACAATGTAAGCAAGATCCAAGAGATAACAAAGCTGATTTGCCAAGATTTGAAGCAAAAGAATATGTCCACACAACACGAGGTCTGAAAAAAGTCCTGTCGAAGATAACTTCATAAAGTCAGAAAATGATCTCCCAAAAACAAACATGGTCGATCATCATAGTTTGCATTCTTTGATTATCCCATTATTTATAGGTTTTCTACCATCCCAGTGGTGCAGGATTTTGCAACCATCCACAGTATTTCATGGGGTCAAAAAAAAACGCTGCTTCCACCAAGTCAAGAAAATGATGCTGAAGTCCCATTTCGATGGCCAGGGCCTATTGGGTCAAAGATACACCATGTTTATTCAAATGGTGTTCCAAATTTTTATGGCCTCAATTGACCACAAAAAAAAAAAAACAAGAGTCTCATTTCCGCCAGAAAATGTTCCGGGCCCTTTACCGATTACAAGTCCGTGTGAAATCACGCCATCTATGGTCCAAGCGATACCCTCTGGTTATGTCAAAAGTTTGCTATTGAAAATGGCCCAGTCGAAATCGTTGATTTTCCCATTAATAGCATGGTGATTTTCCGTTATGTCAACGTTTACCAGAGGCTAATGCTAATTTTCATATCACCATCAAAAAATATCACTGCTACATATTTCGCCAATTTCCACCATCCACCACTATCAAGTCACTCAAATCATCTAAAAAATCACTGGTTATTTAACATAGCCATGGTATAGATGGCCCATAGAAATAGATGGTTCACCTGTTAAAAATGGGTGGATCTTTCCATGGCTATGTTAAATAACCAGATGGTAAAATCACTGGTTTTTCTAGATCCCAAGGCTTCCACCACCAAGCGATACCCTCTGGTTATGTCAAAAGTTTGCTATTGAAAATGGCCCAGTCAAATAACCAGCAAGTCACTGCATGCTGGAAGAGGTTGAAATGCACCGAGCTCGTGCCGCATCGTTCCGCGCCAGCCACCACGAAGTCCAGGCTGGCGCTGAGATTTGCCCAGGCCATGAGCTCCGATGGGTCCACGTCCACCTTTTTCAATCGACGAACGAGGCAGAGAAATGCTTCTGGGCCATGTTACATGGATGATATTTGGAGAATATTAATGGGATATATGGGATATGATATATGGGATTATTAATGGGACTATTAATGGGATTATTCATGGGATCTCTATATATATATGATAGTAGATAGGTGATCTGGTTGGTGGTTGACCTACCCCTCTGACAAATATGAGTTCCTCAGTTGGGATGATGAAATTCCCAATATATGGAAAAAATAAAAAAATGTTCCAAACCACCAACCAGGTATTATATGTATGTAAATATATATATATATATACACATATTATGATACCAATTCAAAAACATCGATGGTTGAGTCCTCTTTCCAAGATCAGTGAGGTAATATGTTGGAAGTCCAAGATATATACATATATCGAGTTATATGAGTATTTAGCTATTAGTACGATTATACTTGTTAGTAAGCGGCCATGCTGACTTTTTTTACCTGATTAAACATTAAACCAGCCAAACGTTTGTTTAAGTCTGTTTTTCACATATTTCCCTGACGCAGTACACCCATGATACCGTAGAGTATGTATCATCACCAAGGCCTACACAGGTTCACAAAACCTGACCCAAATCAAGAATTCGCGGTTTCGGCTGTTCATTGATTGCATCTTGATAAAACGCAAAGCTTCCAATTGTGGATGGTCGGATGGTCCCTGAAATGCCTCCCAGAAATCAGTGATTTAGTATTGGATCTATTCATGTTGGGGTCGCAAATGGATGATACTTAGGGAATGTTAGGGGGAAGGGACTACATTGTAAAATCTCATAGCTTGGTCTATTATGGTTTATTACAAAACAGTTTGATGATGTCGAATTGAATTGGCTTTGGTACATAAGGGGCTCTTAAAATAGGGATTTCCCGAAACCATAGGTTTCAAATATGTTCAAATACTAATTCACGGTCATCCATGACGACTGGATGATGCTTTTGGGTGGACCTCTATTTTGGGAAACTTCCATAAAGCTTTGACCATGGGAGTACCCCCTTTCCCACCTCATCTTCCTCTGGTCTTCTTATCATCTCTATGGGTCGCTTCAACAGCTGGGCCATGAAATGATGCATGGCGACCCGGCCGATGCTGTTCTCATTGCAGCTCCGCGGGCCACAGAAAATGCCATACATCACGGCCGGTGCCCCGCCAGTCCTGAGGGCTCCGAAGGAAATCACCATTTCACCACGAAGAAACCTACAACCACTTAGAAACCAAAAAGATCCAACTGGCTCCTTGAAAGCTCCGGATGAATCTCCTCCACTCTGTTCATCTCCATTCCAATCTCCCAGGCGCGAGCTCCGCGTCGCTGGCAGCACTTCACCACTTCCGAGGCGTGGAGCATCAGCTGACCGATGTGCTGCGCCGCATGGACGCCGGGGCGGTAGGTCCCTGGCAGCCCCACCGGGCACGGCACCGGCGCCGCGGCGAAGTCCACAGCGCAGCGCTCCAGGGGTGACGACATGGCACGCCGCGGGCCGCTGCGCGAGGCCAAAAACGGCCATGATTTGATGCAAAGCCCCCCCGAAGTCATGGAAATATGATGGGAAACGGAGGTTTTGACCATCAAATTTTGGATTTGGAATTTTATGGACAAATATAATTGTAAACACACACACAGTTAAACCGTGGTGTAAAAGGGGATGAAATCACATGTTTGGGACCATAGAATGGGGGCTGTTTTCAGTTTTTCAAGGATTTTTCAGTACCGAAAATGTGGGATGATCCATGTGGGGGTCTCCATGGGTTTCCAAGATTCTCCAGCCATAGCCAGCGCCATCGCACCTGCGCAACGGAGCCTCTGTCTGAACATCGCAGCGTTCCGGCCGTCCGGGGCCTGCACAGGCTGGGATTGTCCCGAGATGGTTACCCGGCCTGGTAAACATACAAAAAGCTATTGAAAATGGCCATAGAAATAGTGAGTTTTCCCATTAAAAATGGTGATTTTCCATAGTTATTTTGACATAACCAGAGGGTATCACAGGCTGGAGAGCTAGGATGTAACGACGCTGAAAAAACATGGGAGAAACTTAGGAAAAAGATCTGATATCCCGAATAAACCATGGATAACAAGTTGATCCAATGTTCTTCCATGTAACCTTGGATGGCCTGGAGAATAAGCAACACAAAGTCGGCTTTTTTGTCCGATCTTTCCCCATGGGGATAACTGGCAACCATGGTTGTAATCCAATGGTCTGTGGTGTATGGGGGAACAGGTATACAATAACTACAACAAGTACAATAAGCAAATACTGACATTCGACCAGCTGGAAACCATGACTTGCTGATTACCGATGATGGCAACATAAGGCAACACACGGCTGGACATTTTAGAAGCTTCGACGCGAATCATGTTCTTATCCCGAACAGAACTAGTTCAGGAACATGAGATGTTTAGACTTACTGTAGACCTTTTGGGACATGCAAAAAAAACATGGAACTTGGTTGCGCATCCCAGAAATCGTAAGCGGCCTATATGTTAACTATATGTGTGTGTATGTATGTATGTATGTATGTATGTATATATATATATATAGGTAAATATGTGTAGATATATATATATAGGTAAATATGTGTAGATATGTGTAGATCTGTGTAGATATGTGTAGATATGTGTAGATATGTGTAGATCTGCGTAGATATGTGTAGATATGTGTAGATATGTGTAGATATGTGTAGATATGTGTAGATCTGTGTAGATCTGTGTAGATATGTGTAGATATGTGTAGATCTGTGTAGATATGTGTAGATCTGTGTAGATCTGTGTAGATATGTGTAGGTCTGTGTAGATATG
>Ga0126342_10010461_pt1 | contig 16597 bp, 19 predicted proteins | sample Cyp1metagenome_FD_92528 | JGI IMG/M metagenome (GOLD analysis project Ga0126342, IMG submission 92528) | Coral microbial communities from Lord Howe Island, Old Settlement Bay, Australia - Cyphastrea 1 metagenome | ecosystem: Host-associated > Invertebrates > Cnidaria > Coral ... | reverse complement strand
TTCGATATCCGCCCCAACTCCACCCACGTCCGTCCGCAGCGGATATGCCTCGTTCCCTTGCTCTCTTCTCCTGTTCCAACCCACGCCTACCTTTCGATCTTTCACCCTTCCCTCTCAAGTACTATAAAATATATACGTACATATCATATGTATCATTATATGTATCATTATATGTATCATTATATGTATCACTATATGTATCATTATATGTATCATTATATGTATCATTATATGTATCATTATATGTATCACTATATGTATCATTAAATGTATCATTATATGTATCATTAAATGTATCATTATATGTATCATTATATGTATCATTGTATCATTATATCATTGTATCATTATATCATTGTATCATTATATAATATGATATTATACTACATCATATTATATTATACTATATTGTATTATATTACATTACATCATATTATATTATACTATATTAATATTATATAGACATGTTGGTTATTCTTTCTATTCTCAACTGCAATGTGTTTGTCCACAAGGAGCTGGGGCCATTTGGGAACAAGTCGTGGAGCAGACACGGACTGCGCGACTGCGCGACTGCGCTGTGGTTTGACAACGGATTTTCTCCGATCAGACATTTTTAGTGCCTAAAAAAAGTGTTCTTCGGAGGACTTCACTGGATTTCATTCGGGATGCAGATGGTCTTGGAGCCCAGCACTTGTGCCGAATAGCAACTCTTTGGGACTGGGTCGCGTCAAGTTCTCTCCCAATCCTCTCCTTCCCTCGCTCCCTCGCTCGCTCTCTCTCTCTCTCTTTCAACGCCGATGCGCTGAAGCGTTTGAGGTGATGGTGTGCCGGACCAGGATGACTTTTGCCCTGGCAAACGGCTACGAAAGGGGGAGCGTGCAGGCTGCGAAATTGGGGGCAGTTTGTTGTGAAAATGAGACAACAGATGCAGCTGTTAGAGTCACACTGGCCTGAGGCGGTTTGGGCACTCCTTAAGAGGGTCATCCGTTTGCTTCGCATCTCCTCACTTCCTTTTTCCAATTTCCCAGTCACGACAGTCACAACAGTCACAACAGTCACAACCATCAAGCTGATCCTTCAAGTTCCATTTGCAAGCCTTTTTCTAGATTTCACATGATTTCACATTGTTTCCAAGGGTTTTCCAGCACAAGCTTGGTTCAATCCCCCTGTGGCCTCACTGCAGTTTGGATCTCTGGCCGCGCCTCGGACTTCGATGGCGATGGATGCGAGGCTCTAAACATGGTTTCGCAATGTTTCACATTTGCAGCACATGTTTTTCAATCTTCGATATTCGTCGATATTCCACTATTCCATCTATTCCACACTATTCGTCCAACGTTTTGTGGAAACATGGCAGATCTTGGCTTTTGCTGTCTCCAGGACGGTGTGGAGGACCAGGATAGAGACAACGATGGCGTGGAGGACAGAATGGACAGGTGGACTTGGCCACGGGTGGAATGGGTGGCTGGGCGTTGGAATTGCCTCTTTCAGAGTGCAGAAATCATTGAAATCATCACATTGGCGTCTGCAAGACGAACAGATGAACATGTCAGAAAGTCGGTGCAGTGACAACAGTCTGCAGAGTTGCGAGCAATCGTTAGTCGACGGGTTGGAACAGACCTGACCGTTTGACAGGTGTCCTTTCTCACCAAAGCAGTACAACTTTGTGCCGGGGGCCACGGCTTTGGAGCTGTAGAACTGGTTCAGAAGTTCCAGCTGGGAACGACTAAACACAACCTGTGCGTGCAATCTGAACCTTTGTGTTTGGCAGGGCTGTCATACATCCAAAAGTTGGACTTGCGCATCTTCTAGAATTGGGAATGTTTAAAGGTCGGATTCTCTCAATGACTTCGACGGTGATGGCTGCAAGGACGGTGTCGAGGACCGGGATTCTGCATTTTCCATAGTGCCTAGAGACCTCGTCTCTTTGGGGCTTTCACCTGATTGAAATTCCAAGGTCTCACAGGCCCAATGTACAGATGGCACGGATGTGATCAACTGCGGGGACACGTCATTGTAAGAAACGGGATGCTTTAACATGCTTTAACTGGGTTGCTCTGAGGATCACTGGAGAGAACACACACCACACAAGTCAAATACACAGTTTGAATCTTTTTGACAGGACCAGGATGATGACGGAGACGGCGTTCCCAACGATGAGGATGCTTGCAAGAGGACACGAAAGAATGTAGCTGTTCTTTGACAGTATATCACGAAATCCTTGAGGAATACAGTTGTTTGACTCTTTGCGCAACGGCTACATGAAGCCAATTGATGTGATTTGTTGAGACACATGGAATTTTATGATCGAACCACGTTGAGATGGTGAGCACAGTAGCCACAGGCACGGGATCACACGCACACGGGCAATTGGTTGCACTAGGCCCTCCACAGGACACGCCCCGGTGAGTCCTCCGACGTGAGTGGATGTTCAAAGGCACAGTACAGGCTGGGTCTGGGGCAAGGGCGCAAGGGCGCAAGGGCGCAAGGGCGCAGGCCGTTGCTGATCTGAATTCTTCACTAAAGATGGCACAAAATAATGTAAAAAATGGTAAAGCAATAAATTTCCTAAGCAAACAAGTGCTTTTCAAGTGAATGTGGTGATTTGGTGGATTGCCCAATTTTTTTTAATTTTATTTGCCACTCCTTCCGAAGCAACCTTGCTGGACCCTTGCTGGACCCGCCAATGCGCTGTGTACTCCGCGTACTCTGTCACTGCGGTGCAAGTCATCAAGTCGCACGGTCTGCGTCCGTCGTGGGGTGCGTGTTGTTTTTGGCCAGCCTTGTCGAAGTCGACCGCAACAACGCGACAACACGACATGTCAGACGTTTTTAACCACGCAGATTTCGAATGTCTGACATTGACATGTCAGGTAGAAGACGTTTTGGTCAGAAACGATCGAGGTTATCTTTATGTTTCCAAAAACCAATTCACAGCTTTCACACCCTCTGAGCCAGCTTCGAGTCGCATTTAGGGCCAAATAGTGCACGGCTAGGAACGCAGCATGCATTTTAGTGAAACAAAGCAATGATAGAGCTGGTAGTGAAATTGCTAAAACCTCTGTATGAAGGATTATTGTGAATATTCACATGATCTTCCCCCAATTTGGACTCAATTGACTGTCAAGTTGTCCCACAAAGAAAAACCGTGTCCTGTGATCAATTTGGACGACAGTTATCCTTCTGTCTTCTTGCATAGCCAATTTGGAATGAGAGAAAAGATACGGCCACAGCAGCTTGTTGGCTTATTATTGTACCCTTTTATTGCGAGATTTGTAGGATCTTCAGAGCAGTTTCAGCCTGATGAACAAAGGCTTCTTTTTGGTCCGTTGCGCAGGCACAATGAGATCGTTCGGGAGCAGGACAGATTGCGGATATTTGCTCCAAAATCGCAATTCCTCCTCTTGGATCTGATTGGTATGCGGCGCTCAGATCCAATCTCTATTGTACAGAAACAAACCAAGAAATCCAAATGTTTCTGCCAGGAAATTGCCTTGTTTTTTTTTTTCAATTCAGACATTACCGCAGGCTCAATCCGTGATCCACGAGAGCACCACGCAGCAGCCTCCTGGATCTGTCGTGTCAGAGCGAATGCCTTGGTGCGGACATGTCCAAGCCTGGCCGTGTCATGGATGTCATGGATGTCGTGGATGTCGTAGTGATGCGGAAGTCTGATTTAAAAAGAAATCAAAAGGCTTTTAAAAGAGGCAACTGGAACATGTTCAATGTGTGAGGGTTTGCTCGGAAGGTAGGCAGAAAAGAGTCAGAAGTTGTTCTGGAATGTTAAGAATGTTAAGAATGTCAAGTTGCAAGTGTCGGAAGTGTCGGAAGTGGGATTGTGGGAATTGTGAGGTGGGTTTCGACGTTGAGGACGGCCACTTCGATCTCATGGATCCTCATGAACACGGCTCCACGTGCTTCACAAGAAACGTTGTATTTTGGTCAGACTGATTCAGACTGATTGTACGTCTTCCATCAAAGTTTGGACAAACGTGTCTGCAACTTGAGCTTCCCAAAAAGGCAGTGACATGATGGAACTTTCGTTGTCAGGAGTTGTCCACTGGAAATAGGTCTGAAATCCTAAAGATGGATCTTCTTTGATGTTTGATGCATACGCTGAAGCACTTGGTTTGAAAGAGACGCCGCTCTTCTCATGCAGGCAGTCTTGAAGAACAACATGAATTTCTTCCTGCCGTAGAATAATTCTAATGATGTCTGATGATTCTAATGCTCAATTGTTGGCAACGGAAGCGGCAAAAAAGAGCTAGTCTTTGCATGTATCTAATTTGTGGTATTCTTTTGTTCAAGACATATCAAGCAGGAGTGCGTGGCTAGAGGCATGGAGCTGCTTGACGCTGCCAAATACAATGCACCATGATGCAACATGTTTAAATCACCTGTTGGAAGCCAGCACATACGCTTGCATTGGACCTCCCAAAGCTAGATCATGGTTGAACCGAGTTGAACCAGACTTCTTGGACTATTTGGACTGCTTGTTTTCTCTAAGATCCAGGTGAGATCTTCCCAGGTGGTTTTCGGGTTTTCCTGGTTTTCCTGCCAGGTGCTGTTGGGGGCTCTCATCACCCCCATCCTGACATCTGCAAAGGATCGACGGCTCACAGAATTCCAGAAGGCACTTGTTTGAGTAAGGATAGGATATGATTGATATGAATTGATATGATAGGTTTCTAGTGATCCAAGATGATCCAAACATTTTCTCTTGCAGCTATGACGAAACTGACGCCACGGTGTCCAATTTGAGCGTCTCGGGACCAGACATCTCCACTTGAGGAGCTGTTAGAGTGGCTTCGCGAGCTGGGGAGCCCAACGAGCTCAGCGAGCTCAGCGAGCTCAGCTTTGTCTGCCTTGGCGCGATGAGCGCGCAGACTGGGCACAGTGTGGCATGGGTTCTTCTTTGCTAAGAACTGGTCTTTTTCTCACCGCGGTCTTTCCTTCACTGGAGATACGAAGTATGTTGACCATACAAGTTTCTCTTCGAGATTTTAAACCATGGGACGTAGAACGCTGAGGCGGATGGCGGCAGCATCCAAACCCAGCAACTCTCTTGGCAAAGCCAATGCGAGGAGCTTGGCTCACTTTGACAGTAGAATTGGTCAGTTCCTACTATTTGTAACTAATTCTATGAGGTTACATGTTAGATTTGTACATATCTTTATAGTATCTACCATTCTATATCATTTTAAATTTACATCTTTCTAGATCCAGAAAGGATAAATGATATGTGCAATATGATATTTTGTGTTGACCTTGATTGCCTTTAGCTCCTGAGGCTTCCACCAAAGGCAGGGCGCTCATGTATCTTGGCTGAGCTGGTGATACTTCCAGGCATTCGTTTGGACACTGGGAAGGCTTCAGTGGGTGTTTTGCCTTTGGCCCTTGGGCCCCCTTGGGCCTTCGGCCTTGCCTTCCAGGTCGTTGCTGATCCGAACACTGTTGTATGGCGTCTTCTTCTTCGGCGTGTCTCGCTCAAAGACTGTCCGTTGGCGCTGTGTCAGTGGCGGCAACGGCGGAATTTGTCCAATGACATTTTGTGAGGTGCTACTGATCAGAAACCAGTCAGACCAAACTTGTAATGAGATCCAAAACAATTTTGGAGTTACTCGGGTCCTCGCTCAGGTCTATGCTTGGAGGACCTGGCGCTCAGCGCCTGTACAATAGACTCAATAAACAGCAAACTAGGCTCAAAGAACAGCTGGAGCAGCTGTAGGGAGCGTCTGATGGTCAAAGCTTTACAGTAATTGGATGTTTGAGCATTCAAAGCATTTTGTGTAATTTGATGTTTTCGTCATTTTCCAAATCCTGACAGCAGCTCAAGGGCGTTTGAAAATGCCCTAACATGGCCTTTCTTCGGCCTTCGGGACTCCCTGAAGTCCTGATTTTCCGACAGGGATCCTCGGGAAACCGAGACACGGATCCACTTGAGAGAATCTTCTGCTTGCTTCATACGCTCCACTCTGTGCATAATCAATACTGCTTAGTCTGAAAATGTCTGAAACATTTGAAACTTTGAGCTGATGAAGGAAGCACAATACTTATTTTGAAATGGTGGCTGTAGACTTCTCAGTACATTTACTGGATCGAGTCGGATTAGAGAAAGAGAGAGAGAGAGGGGCAAGACCGTTTCTAGTCAGCCAAGCAGAGGTAGTTTGCACCGTTAAGGGGCTGACAGCTTAGATCTGGTTTCCCCACCAAATCCTTCCCAAAATGACCCATAAGACCGCTTGTATTTTTCTGATTCCGACTGCCTGGACACTGAAAAATGTGATATCGAAGTCTAAGCCAAATCAAGATCAGCCATTACCACCTCTTTTGGTCCGACCATGAGAGTCGGCACTTCCTTACCGGTGTCCCTGTTTCTCCGGCACCGTGTGAGTTTTGCCGAGTATTGACCAAAAAGCCTTCGCATGAGATGTCCACTGATGTCCAAGTTACGGTAGTGCCGGAATCACCCGAATCACCCGAATCACTCGAATCACCGTTGGATCTCAGAACTTGCTATGGCCAGCTGGGCCGTGGGCAGACAATCAAGCTGTTGAATGCCTCTATGTCAATTTATGGCATCATAGTGCAGAAGACTGACCTTTGGACAGTTCAGCAAGTGTGAGAAGTAAACATAGAAACTCTCTATTCACGCTACACCGAGACACTTTGGCAGTACAAGTTGCCGCAAACATGTTGAAACACGTTCCTAAATCATGGGCTACGTCGGCTACGTGCACAGACAAATTTGAAATCGCTGGAGAGCTCCAAATGGCACTGGATGCAGTCTCGCCAGCATCAAGAGAGGTGCTGCCTGCAGGTGATCAAGGTGATGTCTGCTTTCTGATGCTTTCTGATGCTTTCTGGTTGAACTCCAAGTTGAAATCAAGTGCTTTTTTTTTTAAAGATAAGATATGTTTATTGTTCATGAAATCTTGCCGGAACAAGTTGGTTTCAACTGTTTTCTGTCATCGGCCTTTTGCAGTTTGCCAGGCCAGCGAGCTCTTACAGCTCTTTCGGCAAGTGCCCTGGGCAAATGTGCAAAATGCTTGTAGAACGCTTGTAGAACGCTTGTAGAACGCTTGTAGAACGCTTGTAGAACGCTTGTACATAGTTTCTTGTGGTCTTTGGATGGCCGTGAAACACAGGGCTGCGATCTCGAAACATCATAAGACCAAGTGATGAGCATTGCAGCATTATCTTTTTTTTTTCGCGCTCTGGGAGATGGCCTGAACCTTTTTTTTTCAGTGAAAAGATTTAGACAGTTGGACCCCAGTGTTAAAGTGGCAGGTTCTTGCGCAAGAAATTGGCGCAGTGAAGGCGAGGATCTGGTGTGGATCACTGGATTGAAATCGGTGTCAAAAAAATCAGCTGGCTTTCAAGAAACCAATCCAAATTAGAAACTTTGTACGTTTGGAGAGATTTGCAAGGTACAGTACCTGATGTGCACCCGAATTGCTTTTGGAGTTTTCGGACTTTCCCACCTCTAGTTCTGAGTTGATCAGGCCATGGTCTCGCAGCAGCTAACAGAGTGCCGTGAGGCGCAGTATTGAGTTGCTTTTTGTTTTTCTTATCTATGAATCATCGGAATATTGACAATTGACCATTTTTTAACATGTTCTTTTAAAAATCATCATCACCCTTCAGTAAATCCTGGTGTTTCTCCTGAGGAATTCGAGGAACGCATGCTCAAACTCGAAGAGCGTCTTGACGAATGCAGCTTGGCAAAGATCTGGTGTCGAGAGGTGTCGAGAACCACCCCACGTTGCCAGTGTCGCCCACGTTGCCTGATTGTTCCCTACAAGGCTGTAGTTGACACTAGTTGTCTTGGATTTGGTTCACCAACTTGCCCTTAATCTTTTGAAGGGTTGAAGTCAGATAACATGAATGGAGTGTGCAAAGTGAATGGTAAGTGAATAGCCTGAATAAACATGACGTCGAGATTTGTTAAGACGAGACGCAGGCGGGTGCTTTGGAGCCGTTGCAGACGCCCAAAGAGGCGGAGAAGTGGCTGACCTGCCGAAGAAGGCGTTTCCGACCTGACGGAAGTGAAATGATGAAAAATTGATGAAATCACTCACTTGTAACGGAACTTGATTAAAATGGAATTGTGTCTTGATATTTCATGTGTCAGTTGCTAGATTTGCTTGATCGTTGATGCAAATCCCTGAGGTTCTCATGCTCAGTCTGGAAGCTTCTAGTTCTTTTGATTCCTTTGATTCTTTTGTTATCGTTTTGAATTTTAATGGTTTGTTTTCTGCTTTTTCGCTCCTGTTCTCGCCGTTGACGCCTTTGCTCTACCAGGCCAGTGCATCCCTCTCACAGGCGCGACAGTGCCGGATGCACAACTGGATTTGGGCAATGGGATGGCCGCAGCCTCACAGGAAAACAACTGAATCTTAAACAACTGATGTATCAAGCAGAAAGATGCAGAAAGATGCAGAAAGTACAATACAAAACAAGAAACCTTCGAAGTTTCAAACCGAGCCGTAACAGTTGCAAAGATACTACTACCTTAAAGATCCTTAAAGGATTTTCTGTACAGTACTACTTTTGGGTGCTCATGCTATTGGCCAACTGCTGTGATCCGAAAAGATCCATAGATTTTGGGAGAAGTCAGTGGCCGCCAGTGGCCGCCAGTGGCCAATGGCCATGTCATTCGGAGCGGCGCGCCATGGCATTTCTTGTTTTCTGCGGTTTTCTGTATTTGGCGGCTGTAAATTGTGAGTCGAGTTGCTGGCAAGACCCGAGCAACGGGCGGTTGGATTGCGATGGACGAAGTGGTTGTGAAGTGACTGGAATGGCTTGCCACAGTGAGTGTGACCCTTGCCTACTAAATACTCGTTTAACTCATTCGACTCATTTCCTTTTGTTGCATTTATCCTGGAATATATTTGGACCTGGCCTACACATGTACTTGCTGGATATGTGGTTGCACATGGTTGCACGTGGTTGCACATGGTTGCACGTGCCTGAGGAATGCCGACATTTGGATACAGTGGAGCAGCGTCGTTTTTCAACGAACGAGTTCAGATATCCATCTTCTCCAGCCTTGGTCATCACCGCCAGCCGGGACGGAAAGCGTTGTGCCTCTACCTGGGCCTTCAATGCTGTACGTTGACCGGCGAATTTGAGGTAATGCTTTGTGAAACTTGTTTCTGAGCCCCCTTTGTTGAAGACCCAGCACAATTACATGCACATCCTTGAATTGTCGATGTTTTACTGGCTTCAGGCATGTGAACTTTAACAACTGCCACAACTTGGGACATATAGTCTAGACTGAGTGTAGATAGTGTCGATGCAAAGTACGGTGTGCTTTTGTTCTTGTTCGACCTATTCGATTCGACTTGTTTCAAGCTGCAAATCGTCTGAGGTCTTCTCTTCCGGCAGGCCAAAGAAGCCTGCGACTCGTATTGGCTGCGACAGGTGACGAAGGAGAAACTTGATCAACGTGTCAAGACGGGGACCCACGTAGTTGCCACGTCCTGAGCGGAGGATTTTGATGTTGACTCTAGTCTTGGATATAAAACAGCCAGTGGAAGGTGATGAACATTTTGTGAAAGATGTTCCATGATATTCCGATAGTTTCTGATATGCTTTTGCTTGTGCCAGACCACCTGGGTGTGACTTATCCGGTATTTTCTGGTGGCATGCCATGGCTGGATGAGTCAGAGTTGGCAGATGTTCGAGATTGAGCTTCGAGACTAGACGCCGTTGAATGGTTTGACAATGAGGTGAAGACTCATGAGTGGCATGGAGGTATGGAAGCATTTGAAAAGTGGCTTGGAGACAAACCTACGAGTTGGAAGAAGTAAAATTGATGAAATTGCCAACTTGGTAGAAGACCTTGGAAACATTTTGAACAGAAACCAAGCGCCATCACAGGATTCGCAGTTTCTCTCTGTTTTGTGAACCTGCTTCGCTTGATTTCGCTGATTGGCAAAGGTTGAAACACAGGTTTACGCATGTGATCCTCAGCGTGCGCGAGGGCTTTCCAAGGGAAGAGACCTGGATGTCAGTGGCCAGTCATGTGCTTCACTTCGAGAAGCTTGTGGCTTTTGTGTCTTGGACCCTTGAGCGGTCGTTGTATGCTTTTGTGGTCACGACGTGCATTTTTATGCATTTTTTCGTTTGTTAAGCCGTTAAACATGTTTTCACAATAGTTTTTACAGCAAAGTCGAGACATCTTCGGTTTGTCCGGAGGATACTTTGCATCCAGATGATGAGTCCAAAATCGGTGCCCTGACCGTGCTGAAGGATCTCAGTGAACATTTGGGTCTAAGTCTCACTCAGCGAGACTTGAAAGAAGTGGATTACGAAGCTCAGCAAAGCCATGGCACTCCGAATCATTCTGAACTTCTGTTTGACAGCTCAAGTTTCGGAGATAATACAGTTCCATACGGTTCCTAGCTTCTGCTAAACTCTTGTCATTTCATACAATTCTGCCATTTTCCTCTCCATATCAGTGTTGATAGACACAAGGAACCTGTTCCACTTGAAGTCTTTGGACAAAGGACAGCATTCTGAATTCACTTTTGAGAAGGAAAACGCAAAGAAGTCCCTACTTGAAAGGATTCATGCAATGAAACATGCTGCCATGCCTTCAAGATCTTGAAGCGTTTTCTCGTGGTCTATTGTGAGCACGCCTTCCTCACAACAGAAGTTGGTTGGCGGGATAAGTTCCGAGTCCAAGTAAGCGATTGATTCCGTTTTGAAGATTTGGAAGTGAATCGGTACAATGACCATACAATGCTTACTATCCAAGGTATCGGAAGTTTTCATTTTCAGGACCACAGTGACTATCTCGTTTTTCTGTTGACTTGGGCATCAAATTTTGACTTCGACAGCGTAGAGTGCTTTGTGACTATTGTCTCAAAATATGAACCGTCGTATTTTTGTTTCGAGGGCTTCTGAAAACTCACATTTCTCTGAACGGCAAGACTGTTTCAGACGGTAGGCAATTCAAGGTATGACTGATCCCATGATTTTGTGCAGAGACCAAGGAGTTGATGACCCTGCAGATCCCTCAATCTGGTTGAAACTTGGCAGTTTCGGCAGTTTGGGCAGTTTCGGTATCAAGCTGTCAATGTTGAAATGTCTGGCGCTGCAAGCTCTCGAAGCTGAGGCAACCAGACAACCAAGCTATGGCCCTTTCATGGACGGCGTGGTGGGCGGCCTATCCCCAAGCAACCTTGAGTTTAGCGAAGGTTTGGGCGCAGAGGCGGTGCATTTCAGTGGTTTGAACATGTTAGAAATGCAGATAATCGGGCACGCTGCGGATCAGTCTCCTGGGCACAAGAACCGAGCACCGGAGCTGCCCAGTATAGCAATGTCTAGCAATGTAAAGCATGTATAGGAAGGCCGGTGTCATGGAGCGCGTAGTTGTTTTCCCCTGCCACGCTGTCAAGTCGGAGCTATTCAGAGCTGCGGTGCTTGGACAAGCAGATGCATCGAGTTCCAAAGATGAGCTGCATCGGTCGAACATATTTGAACATCCGATTGGAACTATTGGAAAATTGGAAAACCATAAACCCTGCAACAGACTCTTCATGTTGTGCAGCAACAAATACGCTCCAGGCTGCGACACGGTTCTTCCGGCATACTGAGGGAGGCGACAGGGGGATCGTTATTGTGTCTGTCTTCCTGTCCAAATTCATGAGAAGCCAAGTGGAACTGAGATTTCTCCTCTTCTAGCAAGAAAGTCATTCTTGGAACTGGTCTCTGGAAATTTTGAAAACATGCCATTTTCAATTTTCTGTTGTCGCGCATGCTTAGCAGGTTTTGGATTGCAAAATGTGGATCCCTTGCTGCACTGGTGTTTCGTTGGCAGGCAACGCAGAGCCAGCCTGTCCTTCAAGGACTCTTTCCGCAAGACAAAGTTCCGGGTTCCATTTTGGAGGGCGGAAACCAAGAGAGCGCATCAATCAGAGAGTAGAAGGATGTTTCTGGCACTCCCATGGCATGTTATGACTCCTAGATCGGCTGTCGGAAAGCTTTCTGTTGAGAGCATTAATTGTCTTTTTTGCTACACTCCTGAAGCCTGAAGAGGATGGCAACTTTTGCGAACGATCACGACAGGCCAGGCTGTCGAGAGGGAGGTTTGTCTTCGCATGTCATTTGTTTGGTTGGACTCAGAAATAGTTCTTTTATTTTTTCCTTTGAACCCCCTCCCTCGCCACTGGTGCAGCTTTGTGGGTGTTGCGCATTTGCTTGAAGCAAAGAGCTCTCCTTAGATGACCAGCGCCAAACGAAGGACGTGGTTGGACGGTCCTGTGGCTGGTGGACTTTCGCTCTTCGTGAGTCCCATTCCAAGTGAGTTTGCAGAGCCCTCGAGTTGCATACAGAACATTACAGAACCCTATTGGTTTTTGCAATGTGCAAAGCACGCTGCTCGTGGTTCTTTGAGATCAGAGCACTGAGGTGGTGCCAGTACAGAAGGTCTGCCAGCCAGGTGCACTTCCCTTCATTTTTTAGATCCTTTGTGACTGCTGGCCCAGAGCAGTTTTTGGTCGAAACGATTTCTCTCTAGGGTTGAATGTCCTGTAGGTCTAGAACTGATTTCAAAAACACAGAGCAGCTTTGAAGGCTTGGCCATTTGCGCCCAGTGCCGCTGGAACACCCAGAGACACATTTGTCTTCAAAATCTGACAACTGGCACTGATGAGCCATGAAAACCTTAAATAAAATTGGAAGTCACACAGAGCTACTCTGCAACAACATTTCGGCAGAAAACATGAAAACATAGTACAAGTCAAATCACTGAAGGAAGTCAAACTTCCGACAACATGGACAGATGAAGCAGAGGTGGGAAGAGGCAGAGAAGAGAAATAGTCAGAAGAGAAGAAATCAGAGAAGAGAAAGAGTCAGAACAAAGAAGATCAAGGTGCGCGAAAAAGTAGAAAAGTCGTGAAGTACTGTTTTTTCTCCAATGTTTTGTGGCTCCGGAGGGTCGAAAAGTAGGCTCGCTGAAGCCGGCAGAGCCGCCATGGGCAGAGCCATCTGGTGGGATGAGAGATGAAAAATCGCACGCCGTTGTGGCGCCAAGCATATTTGGAAGTGAAAATGCACAAAGCACTTCATGCCCGGGGCATTTTTGGAAGTTGATGTTCAAAAAGTGCACGCCGTTGTAGCGCGAAGCACATGTCGAAGTCAAAATGTACGAAGCACCTCAGTGTCGGAGCGCTTTTGGAAGTTCAGATGTTCAAAAAGTGATGCGAGGCACATTTCGAATTCGAAATGCTTAAACTGAAGGTCTCGGACCACTTTTGCCAGTTGAACGTCCAAAAGTGGTCCGAACATGCGGTGTTTTTCACATGTTTACTTCGACATGTGCTTCGCACCACTACGGCGTGCGCCTTAGACATCTGAACCTGCCAAAAGCAGGAAAAACGTGAGGTTTCTTTGTCGCATTTCAAAAACGATGGTAGACGTGGGACGTTTGAAGAGGATCTTCAGGAAAATGTGTCCAAAGAACAAGTGTTTCATCGCAACAAAGGGATGCGACATGCCGGCCAATAGCGTGAACAAAGAAACCACCATTTTGGGCTTCACCATGATGCCTGCGCAAAGGCGGAAAGCCACCAAAAAAGATGCTGGCAGAGTCCAAGAAGCCACTTACAGAGCAAAAAGATGTGCGGTTCTGCCCGGGGGGCATAGCCGCCGTACGCGCCTTGCGCGCATGGCCGTGCCCACCAAAGCGGCTTGGGGCATGCTTTGCCGCCAGCCAACCAAGAGGGAGCAAACGTCCTTTTTCCTTTTGGCCAAACAAGTAAACAAGTGCACCTTTGGCCGAAACAAGTTAGCACGCACCTGCTGCGGGTCGTGCTTGGGCATTTTGGGGATTTAGCCTTGCTGTCAGCCTCCGCGGCCATCCGAATTTTGTTCAGATGGGTTGAGAAGACCCGCGCTGATTTACCCCCTTGGCCAATGAGGAGAAGCGGATGGAACAAGTCGGTCTGTGAAATCATGAAACAGCTGGGCTATGTCGAGACGGCAGAACCCTGGATTTGGAATCACCCACACACTAGACCTTTATCTTTGAAACTCGCGGCAGTTCGCCAACAACCCGACTCGGCTTTGCAACATGAGTTGAGACAAGCCTGGAGATATCACAACTTCTACCTCTGGCGATCAAGTGCCAGACGTGACGCAGCTGTGTGTCAAAATGTGCAAGTCGCAGGAGACCTTTTGGCCTTTGAAAACGCGTGATCTCACGAGCCATGTGATTGCAGCACTGACTGGGGCTGCTATCGGCCCGCAAGCATACCAAGTGATGTCTGGTGTCCCTAAGTATTGCCCTTTCTGTCAGGCACCTAACGCTACTCATTTACATGTCATGTGGACTTGCCCAACCTTGTCAGCCACTGTCAGGAACATTACCCCCTGTGATGAATTGCAGGAACGCTTGGGGTGGCCAGGTGCTACAAATCCAGCTCTTGACGCAGCGGTTCTGGAGCACATGGTGCGTGTGCGTGCTGCTGTGCTCGATAGCCGCCGCGGCTGCTGCGCTGCTTTTTGGCAGCTGCCCCTTTTTTTTGGCGCTGGGCGCCCCGTTGCGGTCAATACACAGGTTAAATTTGAAGATATCTAAAGCTTCTGGATATATAAATGCATAGATATAGAGATATGAATGAGCCGATGCGAAGGCAGTTTTTGACACGCACTGTTGTAGCAACTTGCTTGCTCGTCTTCCGCAGCCATTGCAGCCTCCAGAAAGCCAGCCTTTACCAGGCCTTCAGGCGTCCTTCCCCGCAATGGAACGCCAGGTCATGGCCATCCAGGCAGTGGAGGTTCTCCTGGTTCACTTCCTGGGTTGGGTGCCGCTCCGTGCCCTGAGGCGGGCGCATCGCGGAGCGGTGTCGTTCACCACCGTGCTCGTGCTCCGGCAGGCGCTGGAGTATTTCCTGGGCCGTCGCGTTGTTCAGTTCGTGCCCTTTCATACGAGCCCTTCTCGAGAATGCTTTGGGCTCAAACCATCGGGTTCCTCTGTCAGTTCCGCACTCGGACTGGCGCGGAGGCCCGGTGCCCTTCAGCATTTGGGCGGGCAGCCCGTGCAAGACATATTATTGGTACGTTACGTGGGAGCACAGGCCTGGCACCAGACCCCGTCTCGAACGATCACCCCAGACGAGCTCCAGGGCATCTTTCCGCACGGCGGCTTCAACCGGGCACTACGCTGGCTCCGGACACAGAGAAATGTTTGAATACATGGAGTATACCGCCTGCCACAGGGCCAGCAGGGTGCATGACATCCTGACTGAAGTGCAAGACGACGATGAAGAGGGTATGCGCAGATGTATTGTATTTCGCGTGGCACGCGCAGTGCAACAGACATATGAGACATGTTAGCTGTTAGCATGTCAGGGAGCAGATTTCCTGAGAGCGGTTGCATTTTGGACCATCAGATAGTCAGGCTTGCTAAGATGATTTTGTGTGATACGTCCAGCACTTCGTATGACCTGGCTTCACTTGTTCGTGGCAGGCATAGTACTTTAGACAGGCGGGCGGAAAAGTCGCAAAACGCATTGGTACGAGGCCGTCAGCTCTGCACTGCGCTTTTCATTTTCGAAGGAATTCTCGCAGATTCGCTTGCTTTTTGATGTTGTCACGTTCAAAAATGGAGGAAGTCTTGCAGATTTTCTTCGTTTTCAAGCTGTGAACGTCCATTTTTGGATTGCGATGCGCATCCATGTTTGAGGAAGTCTCGCAGACTTGCTTCGCGTCAGATAGTCAGATAGATAGCTAGATAGATGGACAGACAGATAGATAGATAGCTAGATAGATAGATGGATAGATGGATAGACAGATACAAGCATGGATGAATACAGAATCAGAGATAGAGACAGAGATAGACAGAGAGACATCGAAGGATAGGTTGCTATACAGTCAGACAGAGAGAAAGGAAAGACAGAGAGAAAGACTAACATAGAGTATGAGAACTAGACACATAGTGACAAAGAAAGAGATAGATGTTGCTACAATACAAAGACAGAAAGATAGATAAGATTAGATGAGATAGATAAGATAGATGAGATCGATAAGATAGAAAAGATAGATAAGATAGACGAGGTGAAAAAGATAGATACGATAGATACGATGGATTTTTGAGGTAGATACGATAGATAAGATAGATGGATAGAAAAAATAGATAGATTAGATTAGATTAGGTAGATTAGATGGTTAGATAGATAGATGGATGGATAGATAGAAAGATAGATAGATAGACAGATAGAGAGATAGAGAGAGATAGATAGATACATAGATACATAGATAGATGGATAGATAGATAGATGGATAGATGGATAGATGGATAGATGGATAGATAGATAGGTAGATGGATGGATAGATAGATAGATAGATAGACAGACAGACAGATAGACAGAGAGATAGATAGACAGAGAGATAGACAGATAGATAGATAGATAGATAGATAGATAGACAGATAGATAGATAGATAGATAGGTAGGTAGGTAGGTAGATCGATAGATAGATAGACAGACAGACAGACAGACAGATAGACAGAGAGATAGATAGACAGAGAGATAGACAGATAGATAGATAGATAGATAGATAGATAGACAGATAGATAGATAGATAG
>Ga0126342_10010460_pt1 | contig 16597 bp, 20 predicted proteins | sample Cyp1metagenome_FD_92528 | JGI IMG/M metagenome (GOLD analysis project Ga0126342, IMG submission 92528) | Coral microbial communities from Lord Howe Island, Old Settlement Bay, Australia - Cyphastrea 1 metagenome | ecosystem: Host-associated > Invertebrates > Cnidaria > Coral ... | reverse complement strand
GAAACAACGCAGTGTAACAGCTTGTTCAACAGTTCAAAAAATCGCAGGTACGTTTTCACCCCCATGCTGTCTGGTCTTCGTTGGCCAGGACAGACAGTCATGGGTTCCTGGCCCCCTGCAAATGTGAAAAGATTAGAACAATAGAAGTTTTACATCTGTTCAGATGTTACACACACACACGAAGAGATTCAACTCAGCACTTGTTCAACATGGTGGACTTTACTTCATGACGATGGGGCTTGTCAACATTCCAGTCAACATGCGGCTGGAAGTACATCAAACGACCCAAGGCACAACAGCAAAGATCACACCAGTCACATTGACACCAAGAGGTGTGGAAGTCTTGAGGAACAGAAAAGACCTCTGGACATTCAACATTCAAGGATACCTGGCGAGAGGGCGCAGAACACAACGCAAAGCACTCTTCATGCCAGACCAACGGTGTCCAGTTCCAACAGAAAGGTTGGAGAACTTTAGAAGAACTTGTAAGAAGAAACAATGGCTACAATGCGAACAGTGAGGATGCGTACCAAACACTTGACACCAAGCAACACAAGAGAATCCTTGAAGGAGAATCTTGGACAGGAGAGACCTGGTTCAGGGTCAAAAGAGGAACGCCTCTCCCTGGCAACACGCCACCAATGCCGGCATTGCCAGCAACAAGGACGACAGCTCCAACAGCAGCCAAACCAGCAACAGCACAAGCAGCCAAACATCCAACAGGAAGGATGAGACACGCAACAAAGCAGCCACCGTTTGATCCAACAAGACCTATAAGACCAACTGGATCAACATCATCAGCACATACAAGGTCAGTACCACCAACAGCTGACCATTGGATCAAAGAAGGACACTTGTGGAAGAGGGTACATGTCAAACCACGACATGATCTCTACATTCCACAACAGACCTCGGACAACACCCTGGTGCCAACAGGTACTAAACCAACGGAGTAGGAGAGCGCAACAGGGAAATCAACACCTGAGAGTTTCGATGAACAGGCGTGCACTGAGTCTGAACAGAAGACGCCTTTTATCAACACTTTTTAGATTGTAAAGATGTACAGGTTGACTCCCAACAAATGCCAGCATAATACTGTTCAGTTCAACATGTTGGTGGCGTGAAGAAAAAAACAGAGTGATGCAACATGGCATCAATCTGAGGGGCCATGTTAAGACAACACATCCCGACATGGCCGTTGTGCAGTTGTGAATCTCGTGCCAACATTTGGCCCAACATTAGGCTAACAGTACAGGAAAAGTTGCGCACAGCAACAGCAGTGACAACAGTGCCGTGAAACTTTTCATGGTAGCCGAGCAGTGATCCTGGAAGCATCCAGGTGAGCTCCAACACAACAGGCAACAACAAGGAGCACTTGGGTATGTATATATATATAATTTTCCTTTCCCCCAACAAGCCAGGAAACAATCCAGGTAAATGCTGTGGAAACCATTGGGCGCAATCTCAACAGCAGACCAAACAACAACACAACAAAGAATGGGAAGAAACAGACCTTTAGGCCGCTGGCACAAAGGCAGAAAATTTCGACTGGAAAGCTGGTTCCCGAGCAATAAAATTAGACTAAAAGACAACACAAGCCGGAACAAACGCAAGCACAAACCCGGGCACAATTGCAAGAGCAATGCCATAAATTGCAATGAATTGCGCAACAGCCAAAGCTCTGGACACGACAGGGCAGGCCACCAAGACCAGGACGCAACTCTACAGGATCTAGACATTTGGGACAGTGATTTTTTGGTAGGAAATCAATATGCAAAGGGGTGAGAAGCAAAACCGCGCCTACGCTTTCAACAGCAGGACCAGCACCAGAGATCGTCATCAGCTCCTGGCAAGAGCCACATTCTCAGTAAAAAGATAGAGCGACCCAGCTTCCAACTACAGCCGCACATTGCCTAATTGCCTCCCTGTACAAGTGCATGTCAAGTGCCTCCTGTGGCTGGGGTGAAGATCCAGGAGCACCTGTCTGCACTGGCTGCACTTGGGAGGAACAAGGGGAAAAGCGGCAGTGCATTCGATGTAGGAGGCCCAGCGGGGCAGTTCACCAAACCCATGCTTCACCAAGCCTCCACGAGCCCAGCCGAGCCACTTTTCCGCGACGCCTTATGATGCAGCTGTCAGCTGTCTTGCAGAAAGAAAGCCAGCAAACAATCACCGAAACTAGATATTTAGATCATGGGCACACGCGGCTTGAACTCACCCCGTGGATCAAATGGATCAGTGCTGAAAATGACAAAATGACCAAATTGCTCGGTCGCTTCCTGCCCATTTTTGGCCAAATCCATCCAGCATGCTGCAAACAAGGAACCATCCAAGGAGGATTCAAGATCAGTGGCCGAGGACTCGCCTTTGGGATCGTCCAACTCAGAAAGAAATTTGTACCTCAAACGAGAAGAATCAAGGATTTTGAACCAGTAGCATTTCGCATGTGCCCAACACGCCCAACAGTATGGAGAGCTGCACCCACAAGACTGTGGCCAACAAACTAATAGCGTAAAATCACCACCTACTCTGTACGGAGTCCAATCGAACTGGTGGGGCACCCTTTGCTGAGCAAATCCATGGCAACAGGTACTGATCTGATGGTCAGTGCTTGCCTTTAGCTCATATTTACAGCATCGGTTCTGGATTTGTTTACAGTCTCATTAATTGGCTTTAGAGTTTGCAAGCCAGCATGCCGATTCATGTTATTAGTGGTCCAAGACTGCTCGAAAGAAAACATTCAAGTTTTGGACCAAAACCTGGCAAGACAGCTAATTACATGTAATTACATTATGGGCAGGAAACCCTGTGAGGAACGACATAATCCTTTTCTGCAGACCCGTATACAATATAACCGTATATATGTGTATGTTGGCAGATGTACCTGCCCCATGACATTGCGCGATGTAGCGTCCGTTAGATAGATAGGTAGATTGATTGATCGATCGGTTGGTCGAGTCATTGATTGATAAAGTTGATAAAGAACTATGGATGTATGCCTGTATGCTTGCAGTTTCCGAAACCATTTCAGAAGTGCTATGTACGCAAAGTGAGCTGAGCCATATGGCTTCCACGCAGCGTGGCTTTTACAGCTGGCTCCGTGTTCACAGAAAGGCAAAGAAAGTAATCGTGATGCCTCCCCAAAGCAGCAGCTGGAGCTTCTCAGCTTCTCGTCTTGGCAAAAGCAGCCTCCTTTTCCAATCCCCGCTTCAGCCTTGTCGCAGTGTGCAGGTCAGCCAAGTGGAAGCTGGTGGGGGTGCTCGGCAAAGCCGAGCTGCCTTCTCAGGAGTCTCAAATGTCTCAAACCTCGACGTACTTCGAGGTTGCTTCATTCGCTTCAATCTGCTTCAGTCTGCTTCTTGCTTCTTCTCGCTCCCTCTTCCCTTCATGGTGCTTTCCCAGGTATGTTGCCACGTTTGACATGGCTCTCGCTGGATGTCGGCTGCCTTCCCTCTTTACGGTGCTGACATCTTTCGCCAGACTGGTCACAGATGTGGAGCACACCTTCTGGCCTCGATTCAAAAGCTGCTTGCCTCTGCTCGGCAATCAGAAAAGAAGCCACTGAGCGCATGGCTATTGGTGCTGAATCCTCAGAAGCAAGAGACCGTTCGTTCTATCGCCACAAATGATTCTAAATGAATACTGAGTGACTGAATGATACTGACTGTATACTTAAACTGTGCTAAACTGGCTTACATCAAGACAAGCACAGGTGCATGGCTGAAATGCTCGTGGCAGCTGAGGTGTTCACGTTCAAAATCATCTTGGGCGACACACCCCAACGATCGCTTTGATTCACGTCTGCACCTGAGATTGCGAAAATGATACGTCTGGGTGTTTAGAATCTTGATCATTCTTGTTATTCCTGAAATTGTCGTCCCAGCACTGCAGGGGTCTGCAGCTATTGTGCCAAGTACTAGTAGCATTTTGTTTCGTCCATCAGACCCACAGACGTGTCACAACATGTCTTGATTATGTTTTAATTATTTTGTTTTTTGTTATCGTTTCGTCTCTTTTCTTGGATTGCAACGTGAATAGTGTCCTGTGTCTACACTCCTCTTCACCGGGTTTGAGTGTACACGGGGGTTGCAGCCCAATCACAAGCACAAACTGACGGACAAGTTACGATGTCTCAAGAGCAACTTCACTAGATCAGAGTGTTTTCGCCTTAGCACAGCAGCTCACATACGTCAAAACAACTAATGCGCTCTACATCGAGCCGTTCCGCTAAAGACACGAGAGTGACAGGAAGACGTGAGTCTCCTTTTAAAAATTTAAAGGTGATAGGCGATAGGTAGCGCAGTCAAAACCAGAGGGGTTTGCAAATTTAAAGACCAGCTGCCACGCAGCCCACCACAAAGGAGATCGTAAGTCTTCATCAGGAATGCTCACCTTGTTCTCACTTGGATGCAAGGCTCAACCAAAGAATCAAAAGTGTGACGACATGCGAAGACTGCCACTACAAGATGCTCACTACATGCCAGGACTGCAACTTAAAAGGCTCCATGTCTAGATTTCAGCAATCCTGGGCAGATTGGGCACGATCTATGTCTGTTCATTGCTTATTTTTTTGTGAAGGAAGCAGTCCTCAACGGAATCAAGACTCCATATGTCAAACTGTTTGCTTCCTAGGACAGATCAGTAGGGCCAAAAGAACTTCAAAAGAAGAACAGAAACATAACGAAATCTGTACTGTGCGCGTTTTTTCTTTGTAGTTTCTTGCAAGCTACAGTTCAATCAGACTAAAGTCAGTCCAGTGTAGCCTAATCCCTTTGGAAGTTCCCCAAACAGTGTGTCCACACTGAGGGGTTCTTGCCGCAGGAGTTAAGGCCGGGGTTAGATCATGGTGCGCGCTCGCTCTGGTCCCCGGCATTTTTCTGCAAACTCTCGCGTGAAGAAGGGGGTTTCACGATCCCGGTTTTTTCCCCGAGAATTCTCGCGTAAAATTGCTCTTGTGACATCTCCACGTGCAATTCGACTGCGCAGGCTTGCGCAAAACGATTGTCCTGGTCCTGGGGCCTGGGGCACGGACGGCATTTTCCCAAAGTTGCTCTTGTGAGATGTCCATGTGCCCTGCGCATTTGGACTGCGCAGGCTCGCACAAAGTGTTGGCCGCGGGGTTGTCCCGGTCTTGGCGCACGGCACTTTTCCAGTAAATTCTCGCGTAACATTGCTGTTGTGAGATGTCCATGTGCATTTCGGCTGTGCAGGCTCGCACAAAACTGTTGTCCCGGTTCTGGCCTGCGGCCACAGGTCCAGAACAGAAAATCTTGCGGGGGTCCTGGTGAGATCCTCCCCAAAGAGGTCCTTGCATGGAGATCTTGCAGATCCCATGTCATAGAGGTGCTTGTATGAAAGCTCTTGTGGGAGCCCTTTGGGAGCTTCTTGTATCAAGATCTTGTAAGATCGGCTCCAGCAGCAGCAGATGAAGATCTTTGTCAATGTCTTTTACAAGTCCTTGTGAGATGGTCTTGTGGAGATCCTAGTGGAATGGTGTCAGAGGCCTTTGCATGATCTCGTACAGGTCCTTGTGAGGAGATCTTGTGGAGATCCTGTTGAAATCCTCCTCAAGAGGTCCTTGCATCAAGATCTTGAAGATGCTCTGCTTTGGTGCTTGTATGAAAGTTTTTCTGGGATGCTCATAGGCAGGTCTTGTATGAAGATCTTGTGAGATCCTATATATATATACATATATATATATATATGTATATAATTATATATATACCTATATAGAAGGTCCTACTCTGCAGTTGCGATACTGTCTAACCTACTGTTCCATAGCTACTGTTGCTTGTATCTGGTACATTGGCTTCCTACCCCCCACACTGTTTGGGGCCTCTTGCCGGTGTAATTTCTTAAGCGTGGTTTCGTTCTTAGGTTCTATGACAAGGAATGTAGTTGATCTCTCTCAACTGCTACTGGCTTTCTTCAAATTGCGGATTGCTAAAAATATCTTTGATAGATATTTGACTAAGGTTTCGATGACGTTTGCATCAAGCAAGAGTCAATGCAGTGCATCACATGCGTTGCAAACAAAACGCAAGGGCTTCATAGGATTATTTCTACGATTGGATCAAGTAAGGAGTCGAAAGCGATTCCATACTGCAGAGCGCCTGGCCTAGCATGGCCTAGCATGGCCTAGCATGGTGCAGCATGGTGCAGCATGTCATGTTGGAGTTGCCAAGAAGATCCAAGAAGCTCTAGCTCCAAAAGCCAGCAAAACTTTGCAGGTCTGCAGATGACCCTCCTCGCAGAGAGCAGGCCGCTGATCTCATGAACTTTCCAGGCGGGCCAAGCAAGTTCACTTGACTTGACTAGCCGTGACTAGCCATCAAAACAGCCAGCGACTTCAACAGATCAAGGAATGCATCGCCACAAGTCTTCGGTTGACCATAATCTCATCTGGCCAGCAAAGCAAAAAAGCGTTGCATCACCAGAAAAAGAAACACCTATCCTCCGCTGCCAAACACAAAGGCGTCCATGCCTCAAAGAACCCAGAAGCCAGAAGCTGCTGCAAGAACACATCAGATGATGTTCGGGGAACCCATTTGCTGAATGCCACTGAATATTGCCAAATATATGTCCGTAGTAGATATACATGATGTAGAATATGTATCTGTATATGTATATGGTAGCTATGAAATCATACATGTACAGATGATTGTACATGTGTGTATCCAATAGAGATGTGTACAACTGAGCCCAGTTCATCATCATCCGCATCATCGACGCACGCACCGGACTTGATGAGCAACTTGCATGCCTTGTAAGGTCAAAGCCAAAGCACCTATATATCTTCTGCACTTTCCACACGCGGTTTGAATCTCTTTGAGGTTGCAGTGCCACTGTGGCACTGTGGTGTGGCTTCGCTTGGCAAGTCACATCTGACCAAGATATACAAAACTGTCCATCCAGCCTCCGCATGGCCCTGATCAGCTGCCCAGTGGAGAGCAGTGCATTCGTTCCTTGTGGAGTTCTCTACAAAAGTGGATGCATCCTACACAACACTGAGAAAAGTTTCCCTTGCATCCATGGGCATGGATTCCTAACTAACAAATTTGCGCGTCTGCCTTCGCTTTGTTCTTGTCTAGAGCGTTCCATTCGGACCAGAAATTACACACACACATCCATACACACCTCTTGGTCTACAACTACAACGTCCAAATAAAATGTGAATAAAAAGTCTGGCTGGCTGTATTCGTCGCAGTAGCAGTGACAGGCCAATTTTTGCACAAAGTGGGAGATGTGACTATGCAAGGCTTCAACAGGCTCACAACAGGCTTCAACAGGTTTGCTTCAATGGTATCAAACGAGTGTCTCGTCCGTAGTCCGGACATCTGCTGAAGCCTGGCAGCCACATGCCAAAACAACCCACAGGCCCATGATCCAACGCTGTTGGCCGCACCAATCCAAGTCATCCAAGTCATTCAATTGGTCCAATCATGTCTAATTCATCTTCAAGAGAAAGGGATCGCTTTCAATAAATCAATAAAATTCAATAAACAACAAAATGTATCAAAATGTCTTCATTCCACACTCCACCCGGACTCCACATGGCCTTCAGAAGGCACCGCAGCACGTGCACTTGTCCAGACCCTGCCGCCGCCAGCAAAGCGGAGCCGGCTGCACTGCCTTTGCTGCCTTTGCCACCCGGTGGACCCGGTGGACCCGGTGGACCCGGATTCTCTGCAACTTTCAGGCGTCCATCCCTAAGGATCGCAGTAAGCAGCCATCGCACCCATGGTTCCCCACCTGCCTGGCGCACGCATCAAACGCATCAAAAGCTTCAAAGAGTGGTTACATATGGTTACATGAGATACGAAAAGTTGCCGTGTGACAAACGGGGCGGGCACATGGTTGCTTAGTGGCACAAAATCACCATGGCTCTTTCGCAGTATCATTCTAAGCGAAGCGTTGTGTTGCAAGCATTTGCAAAATGTGCCGTATCTCCTTTTGCAACTGTTCGATTTAATTGCGAGTGCCGGACTGGTCTAGGATGTGTGAAGAAGGCTCCGAATCTCACAGGGCTTCAAACTTCAAACCATCCATGTCACGACATGTTGGGTCCTTGGCAAACCAGCAAAGGATCTTGCAGAAAAGGCCTGCACCCCGCAGAATGTAGCGTGCATTTGCGCAACCAATTGTGCCATTCTTTTCCAATATCACAAAGACTTCACCCATGCACAAGATCAAGTCACCTAATGTCTCTGCTAGCAATCAATGGACCGACTGAATTGCTCCTTTTGCATCTGCCAGATTCAGTCAGATTCAGGGGAATGGGTTGATGGGATGGGTTGATTGCGACGAGCCTTCGTTGTCCTCGACCTTGGGATGAATCATAATCGCTGACTGTCGACTCCAAAAGTCTAGCAACAAGTTTATAAATCAGGTTGCTCAACATGCTCAACTTGCTCTAATCGGATTCAGCTTCGATTCAGATTTCGAAAGAAATGCACAACTCGCAGCATGGAAGGGGACATTGCCTCGAGAGGTGTTTCAAGGGTGTAAATGCGAGCTACAAAGTTACGCTTGCAGAATCGAGAAGTCTCGCTGTCTTGCTTTAGCAAACAGTTGGAATTGTAACCTTGGGCGATTGCCTGGTCACCAGTCTTGGCGAAGAGCCGGAGAGACTCCACAGAAGAAACACCTGGGCAAGCGCCCATGGAAGTGCACACCGTTAGCATGAGAAGCGATCCTCGCTTCCAGTTGCATGAACTGCTCTCTTCCTTTGTCCAGTGGTGAAAACAACCTGTGTTCCTGGCAAATACGTTTCTGCCTTGGTTGTAATAGCTGATTCCAGTCACGAGGTCGTAAAACAGGCCAGCTTGTCAACGTTCACAACACATGGATTTCTTCTCTTTGCTGATTTGATCCAGCAAACTAGACTACACCACCTTCAATGGCACTGAGGGATTTCTTGCATCAAAAGATCTTGTTTGCCCTGCTTGACATGTTTCGCACAAAATTGGCTTTGGTGCTGATGGGCTTGCCAGGGCAGATAGCTGTCTCTAAGAATACAAAATTGATTCAAACATGCCAATCTAAGCTGATTCTGCCAGGAAACGCCCACGGCAGACTGGTGATACTCAGGGCCAAATGTGGCACTTGCAAACCAGTTTCAGGATGTACACCATCCCAAGATGGCAAAGCCTGTCGAATTCAGAGGAGTTTGAATCACAATTGGGAAAGGGAGCTTCACAAATGGATTGTATACAGTGTTGAAGCAATGTGAAGAACAAAAACCCAAAACGGCTTATTGTTCGAAAGGCTAGCTTTGCGGGTTGTGCATACCAAATCATCCATCAAATGTAACGAAGGGTTCTGGGTGGTCACGGGATATCGTAGGGTCCTTGCTATCTCATTGGTATTTTGCACTTCAGGCTTAGTGCACAAATCAAGGCCTTCTCGGCTGGTGTGTTGTATGATTTGTTCAATGTGTTCAATGTGTTCAACGTGTTCAATGTTCAAACAAGCACGGGCAGCAGGGGACATAAAATGTTTAAATATCACCGGATCAGCAGTGCTAAATTTCAAGGTAGCCTGGGTTGGTGCTGCGCCAGCTGGAGCATCTTAGGAGAGTCTGGGAGAGAGCACCCTGAAATATCAACTTGATATCCTTGAGATAGGGTGCCCGGACTACCAGAACAAAAACAAGCTATTTGGATCAAATGTTTACTCTATTCTACATGCTGTAACGTCACTGTAGCTGGTGGGTCTTGCATAGAAAGATATTGTCTCTTCACTCACTTCAGTCAAACAATCCAAAACCGTGGGTTTTTAATTGTTGATGATATGATATGCAATTTGCAAAATTCTACTTCTTGTAGTCCAGAAATTTGCTGGAATCCACTTGAACGGCTCATTGCGCGCGTCCTTCTTGAGCATCAAAAAAGACAATTGACACAGTTCGAAAACATGAAGAACAAAAGCACCTCCAGTGAGCGACAGGCTGAACGCACAGGTAGATCCTCCGGTGCCTTCAGGCAACCACAATAGAGGCAGCAGAACATTTGCGAATGAAACTGATGCAAGGAAACGCCCAAGGCCACTTAATTGATCTGTATATGCCAAAAAAAATAGGCAAGTCTCCGTGGCTTTCCATTTTTGCAAGAGCATCTTTGATGAAACTACGAGTAGCAGGAAAAACTTGAAGAATGCTGCTTGCATTGAGCCATCCATGCAGCAAGGGAAGTCTTGGCGGAGCCTTTCCATGAAATACCATCACATCATGATCGTCATCTCGTTAAAAATTGCCGCCCCCTCTTGACAATATGTTGACTGGGGTAACAACATCAACTTTATCTCCATGAGGGAACAAAAATCGCCACCCGCTCTGAACAATATGTTGATCGGGGTAATAACATCAACTTTATCTTCATATCCACCAGAAGTCAGACGCGGCGCAACGTCAGGGTTGTAGCGAACATGTTTTCATTTGTGGGAGGTACGGCTGTGTCTGTATCGAAGATCAATATGACCAAGCTTCCCAGGAAAGTGGAAATGCTTGCTGGAGAAGCAAACAGCAAGCACCAAAAAGCATAGCACGCAAGGGCATGCAAACAGATCAAACACGCCTAAACAGTTTCCACAGGTAAGCTGGGCCAAAAAACTTGTTGTTGGTACATCTCCCTCCCAGGCCTCCAAATAGTCCCACAAGCGAAGAGACAAACAATCCCAAATGTTCTCTCTGGGAACTCGCTCCATGATGAGATGCAAGTAATGCCAGCGACGAGAAGAGGAAGGAAAAAAAAAGTCAAATTGTCGGTGTCTCCTCAATGTCTCCTGAGTGTATACTGTCTGCTTGGAGATGTTCTAGGAACCAGGGCAAAACCGAAAAGCTCAGCTGTTTGTTCGAGATCACACATCGGCTGCGCAGTCGAATTTTCATCGGCTTGAGGTGATCTGCAGGTTCTGGAAAGGTACCGAAATTACTTGGAGCTGTTTACCTTCACAATGCACCTTTTGCGAGTCAGCAGCTCTAAGTCTGCCCTACTAGCTCATATCCAAGCGAGACCGCTGCCCACTTTCCTCACAAACTTCTGCCTCTGTATAGAACTGGTGCAAATGTAATCAGGTTGAATGGCGTTGCAAAAACACACAGAATTTGAGAGAGGGCACAGTCTCAGCTTAAAATTTGGAAAGATGAGACAGTAGCTCTGCTGCTGTACGTGGACAATTTTCTGTGAGTTCAATACGTTCAACACAATGCAATCCCAAAATAGAAGTGGCCGTAGTTTTGGGTATGGCAAAGTCTGATTGACTTGTACATTGGATGTTTGCGAAAGGATTTCTGATTTCTGCCGCTCGTGCCCTGCAAATGGACAGGCATCAGTCATCCTTCTCCTTCCTTATTTGCGCAGCTGAAAAAGGGCCATGGAGAATCAACATTCTCAAAAGTAGAATAAACAACAACCCTCCCACGCATTCTTTGTCATTTTCAACTATCGTGCAATGGCAGGCCCTCGCCACCAAAGTGGCTCATTGTTCTCAAGTATCTGAACATCCCCACAAGACAAAGACACACAGGGTATAAGAGAAGCTGACACAGTGTTCAAGGGCTGAAAAAAAGACCAGCTTCGTCTTGCACCAGAATACGATTGCTCCAACAATCGCAACCTTGGCTGAGGCGACTAGGGCCTAAGGGCCTAAGGGGAAGGAACACCATGGGACAGCTGTCCAAGGTCTTGCCAAGAGCCTTGCCAAGTAAATATATCAGCAATACTTTACATGCCATTTGTGTTGTTTGTATGTGTGTGTTGTCTGTGTGTGTGTGTGTTTTCTGTGTGTTGTCTGTGTGTGTGGGCTGGAAGACTATGTATCGCATCGAAAGAAGAATAAAAACGATCAGATTGAAAACAAATCGAAACTAAGCAAAAAATACAAATTCTTCATGCTAACAAACCATTGAAAATGAGTCACTTTCTATTTTTTTGGTTCCTCTATTTCAGTATGTGTCTCTGTGTATGTGTGTCTGTGTGTGTGCGTGTGTCGGTGCGCACTCCTGTATTCCCATGAAATCTATACCCGATGAGTTGTCAGTTGAATGGAATTTCCTCGCATCACTACATCACTTCAAAAATGAAGGTGGCCAAAAAAAACACACACAAACACCAAAGTACACACAATGCATGATGTTTTACATGCCTGCACCTAGGTCTCTGTCGATGGGCGGCATTCCATCTCGCTGCAATTTACTGCATTATACATCATAATGCCATCATATAACTGTATGTGACTGAGAAGGCATAGAGATGTTTTCATGGCAACGGTCTAAACTGTTTGGTTTATTGAGCATCCGGACTGTGACACCCCACTTCAAAGGTGTATCAAATCGCAAAGCATCCCAAGCGGTGATAAGATGAACATCCTGCAGTCCCAGCCAAATCCAAGACTCTTGTTCGCAGTGGTGTGATACACCAAGACAATGATTTCCAGCCCATTGCGAACTTATTTCCCATATTTCGCTTTGGCCTTCCATTCGTACCAGTTGGGAACAAAACACACAAAACCAATTATAAAGTCCTTTTCACCCTGTTGCCGAGCTAGGCATGGCACATTTAGCTTGTTTGTATCTTATTCCGACAATAAACATGAACCCAGAAGCAAGTGGCATACTGCTGCATACTCCACTCCCGCGTATCAATATCGGAGGAGGTTGCGAGCAAACACCAAACTAAAGTGAAAAGTGCCCTTGAAGGACGGGGAATTAGCGTCTGGGTGACAAGACACACAACAAATCGTCGATGGTTTGTTTGGTTACTCAATTGAGGTCTGGGAAATTCCCATGAAGGCCTTGTTTTGATGTAAGACGACATGGGTGGTTTTTTGGCTTGGCCACCTTGCCATGATGCAGAATTGATAATGAAAACCAGTGCATTTCGAATCGAAAAAAGAAAAGCTGAGACTTCAGAACAGGTACGTGGATTCTGCGTCCAGACTCTATATCAGTGACTTGTAACCGCCTCTTCGTTGGACTGCCACTATTACAAGTCAGGCAGTCTCCCCTGTTTTGAAAATTGAAGACGAATACAAGCCCTTAGAAATAGGGATTGACTCTCACACACAAAAAAGTAAAACATATAAAAGTTTGTGTAAGGTCTGGCGTGTGGGTACTTCCTCAGAAGAATTGCTGCAATTTTCATCTTCCAGAAGAACATTGGCTTTGCCTGTAAATCTATCATGAGAAGTCTCATGTTGAACGCGGTGTTACATTTGTGTGTATATGGCATTAGGGTCGATTGCTATTGCAAAAGAAAATAATTTGACTATACATATATATATGTATATTATATAACTATATATATAATTATATATATATACACACTACATATCATCATGGAGCCTTGGTCGTCAAGTGTTGTGTTGGGGTGGCGGGTGTGTTGGGGTGGCGAGCGCAGAACTCGGCTATCTGCGAGCACATATATCATATCAATCCTCTGAATCATGGCCACACAAAAGGTTTCGCCGCATTTTAGCATATGTAGCAAGCACAGCATTTCTGCAGTTTTGCTTTGTTGGAGCTAGACTTCGGAAGCACACTGATGGACGACCAAAGCAAATTGGCTATTCTTCCGAAGGCTGCCCCATACTGCAGCACAACGATCAGGGAAAAATGAGCACCATCGAAGGATGGTCTGGAAAAGCATCTTCCATGAAAAACAATAAACATCATGCAGAAAAATGGAGCTGCACAAAGCGAAAGACAGCAGCACCACACCTCGAATTATGCATGTTTGAAGAGCACTAGTTCGCAGAGAATGTCAGCCGGCGAGGGCAATCGGAATGCAGGTGCAAAGCGTGCAGAATGGGTTGTGTTGCCAAAGGTCAAACAACAAATGCTTTCTGATTGCCATGTCAGTTTTGACTCCTGGATAAACATTGCAAAGCACCAGTGGACAAACAGCTGCTGTGCTATCAGTGCAAGAAATTGATGCACGGAAAGGAAAAAGGTTGCGAACAAATACAAACAACATTATGAAATTATGAAACTGAATAAAACTGTCAAATGCTTGGTGCTCAAAAGCCTCAGAGCATGCCTTCAACTCACGGGTGACAGGGACCCCAAACATTGATAGAAAAGAACCCATGAGCGCTGCAGTCTGTGGATCCAGATTCCAGATCCATTTCCATCGACCCCAGCTAGCAGGGGGTGCGCATCAGAGAAGCACTCCGCTCGTCCTTCAGGGCCCTGCACCCCGTCCGTCTTTCAGGGCCTTGCTGTTTAAGTGTGGCGGATGCTGCTTTTGGACGTTATTCTGCTACCGTCAGAAGCTAAGCAACGTTAAACAGGCCAGTGTGGGCCCCTCCTACGCCCTTTCCGTCCATCACAGTGTTTAAGTTTAAGCGTGGCGGAGGCTCCAACAACCCCTGGGGTCGGTTGCAGGGGGCAGCAGCCCTTTGTTATCTTATCACCTGCAACATTCAACAACATGCAGCTATGTTGTCACCTGTGTGGGAATGTCCATGGATAATGGGACGCCCTGGGTGAACATCAGGACAACCAGGTCAGAACATGAAGACCAAACTCAGAGTGCTTAAAGCTGAAGTCACTTACCGGAAACATTCCAGGTGGAATTCAGTGACAGTCCAATGTCCAAGCCCTCAAGCCGTGTGAGCCCAAGTATTTACTGTACAATTGGCGACGATTGGCGACGATCGGCTCCATGGCTATGTCGGACGCTGTCAGACTCTGTCAGACTCTGTCCTCCAAATCGCTCGGCTTGATATCGCCTCCAGGAGTGACTGTCAGCCACGGCACGCGGTAAGTGGGTGACTTCCGAAGCCTCGGCGATTCGGAGCACTAACCCCATCAGCTGAAAAACAAGTAAAGCTCAAAGCAAAGTTCGAGGCAAAGTTCGAGGCAAAGCAAAGGGAGTATTCCAAGTGTTGATCTTTGGACATAAACAGTTGCTTTCCATCTCAGCTTCAAACTTTGTTCTAGCATAGATAATCGGGGAATTCGCATCCTCATCCCGAAACTCGGTTAGGTACCTCAAGAATGACAGGAAGGTCACCATCATGGTCACATGCACGGCGAGCTTTTACACGCAAGCATTTCCTTCTTCATCCACTGGCGCACCAGCTATATCTCTTGCCATCTAGGGAAGCATGCACCAGGGCTAGCTTGACCTGCCAACTCAAAAACTCAGGAACACACCACACAGTTTATTCCGGGCTTTAGAAAAAACACTCTCTGTTTTGTTTCAGACAACTTGTTTCACAGTAGATTCCTTCGATTTGCTAACTGAAAGGGCCGCAAAAAAAAAAAATGTTCACATATGTTCACTGTTGAGCAAAACAGTTTTAAAACATCACCTTGAGCAAACTCAGAATTAGGACATGCGTGACATGATATGCATCTTTTCAGAGGTCATCAGGGACAAGGCCGCACAAGGCATCTGCAAATTCACCACCTCTTTGGCAGTGAGGTTGTGGGCGCTGCAGCCCATGGTGCAACTGAAGACCCTGGCGCTGCTATAGCTGCTATGTGTCCAAAGCATTCCGAAATATTCAGAAGCTTAACTGAACTCAACACAAACTGTTTGGCTAACGAACTTGTTCCAAGGCCAATCATAGCATTGCGCACATGGTCTTCTCACGCTGTTCCCAGGGGACAAAGCGATCAAAGCTCTTGTGGTAAAACAGGGGTTCAAACCTCAGCCATGACAGTCCAAGACGCGATCCAAAAGGTGTACTAAGTGACTAAGTCTAAAATCCGACTATCATCCTTGCTGAGATTGGCGCTGGTAGAAACCATTGAACTGACCCGCCTAGTCAAGATTGCAGGGGGTGTCACAAACTTGTTTCCCCAACCAGAATTCAAAGGTGAAAGAGCCATGACATCATGTCACGGACAAGGCCTCTGCAGCAGGAATGACAGGTAGACTGTTGTTGTCAAAAGAGATCCTCGGAAAATACTCTGATCTGTGACTTTGATTTGCGACTGAAGAATAAGTCCTTTTGTTCCAAGCCAGAGTTCTGACGTGGCCTTTCGTTTGTGGCCAAAGCAAGGATCATGAAGGATCATGAACAAAATAAAAAATCAAAATGCTCTGACGGTTTCGGAGATTTTACAAAATGTGTTGCTGTCAGTGACCGTCGTCCACGTCCAGGCCCTCCCACGGATCTAGGTCAACGCTGCCAAGCCCCCGGAGGATCACCACCTCGCGAAAGTCGCACACTCTCCAGTTGCACAAGGGACAAAAAGGGCCAAAAAATTAAATTCTGTAATTTAGTGAATTCACTGCCAAATTTTTCCCACCTTTTTAGGCCCCACTTGAATCAATTCAGTTTCCTTTGCGCCATTTGTCTGTGTATCAGCAAAATGTGGGCCGTAGGCCATGTGATTATATATATACATATATACATATATTGACATATGTATACATATATATATACACATATATATATATACAAATATATACATATTTACATATGTATATATATATACACAAATATACATAATTTAATTTATATATGCAAATATAGATTTTATATATACATATATATACATATATATGTATATACATATATATATACATATATAAATATGTATATATATACATATATATATACATATATACACATATTTACATGT
>Ga0126342_10010459_pt1 | contig 16598 bp, 19 predicted proteins | sample Cyp1metagenome_FD_92528 | JGI IMG/M metagenome (GOLD analysis project Ga0126342, IMG submission 92528) | Coral microbial communities from Lord Howe Island, Old Settlement Bay, Australia - Cyphastrea 1 metagenome | ecosystem: Host-associated > Invertebrates > Cnidaria > Coral ... | reverse complement strand
TTCAGGAACCTAAATTGGAGGTACCTACCATATATAAGGCCTATATAAGGCCTATGTAAGGGAATATCCCCAGAAAATATGGCCTTATATGGTACAGTACCTCCATTTTAGGATCCTGAAATTACCATTGATAGTGGGTAAATTTAAACTTTCAACAGGTAGATCTACAGATGGCAATCCGTGGTCCACAATTGTGATGGGTTGTAGTGGTCCGCGGATAAACGGAATACACAAAGACCTGCGATTTTGCTTGGTCAGGGAGCCTCCATTTTTGATTCTCTTGGAGCTATCAAAACTTAAAATACATAAATAGCCAATGAACACTGCGGATATTTCATGCACCCACCAGTGAATATAATCATAATATATCATAATATGATATATGTATTTTCATGTATTGCATGAGTATCCAAGAGTTCTATCAGATCAAACCTACGTTACATTTCCAGACACCATGAGTCACAATGTTTTTTTTATTTAGCAAAACTCGCCCCCTTTTTTTGAACATTCGCCTCCCCATCGTCACTCTCGGAAACCGACGACGCGCCCAATCGTCGTCTCTTTTAGGTCCCAAGGATTTCAATCTCATCGGAAATCCAGAGCTGGCCAATTGCAATGAGCATCGCCCCCAGCGGTTGGACACCAGACAGCATGGGACACCATACAGGGGCACAGATCAGCCGAAAAAGATGATGTCCGATTGATGTCACGTTGAAGCCCATGAGTGCAATGAAACATGATTGGGCAAAACCACAATATCTATTGTACAATTGTACAACATGTATATTATGTATATAATTGTTAATAAACATTAATAATTATAATATTAACAATAATTATATATAATATATATGTACCACATACACATATATAATATATACATAACATCAAAGACCCCCTTTGTTGCTATCAATATACTGTATGATTTGTTTGTTAACGTTCGATTCATGTGTTACAGACGAATCCATGGGTTCTATGACTTGGTGATAAATCAGATAGCAGATAGCATTATTCCCACTTTGTTTCTTCACCATCCCCATTTGTTGTCAATGTCCCCATGTGTGTCTGTATCTGTTTGACTCAACAATTAGATGTACCCCTGAAAAAAATAGATGAGTTCAGATCCCAAAAACTCCACTATGAGTCTATGACTAGATCCTGATTTGGTGATGAATATTTCCATTTTTTCTGGTCTGTATCAGTCCATCGTCATTGCCGCAATTGCCACAGGTTCCGCTGGGTGGGCGGCGTTCAGTTGCCGGTCACGGGAGAGCCGGGCTGCACCTGTGACTTGCAGAACTTCTGCACCATTCGCTACTTGGACGTGGTCCATGACGGGCAGGGGATATGGGATATGCAACCAACTCCAAGTTTGCTCTGCTGGGAGATGGGGAATTCAAGCTCGAATTTATGGCAATCCCCACAGGAAAAATATGAACACGAGGTTTCAAAACACTGGATTTAGGGGTATCCTCTTGTCAAACAAACCCATATAATGGAGAGACCTGGGAACCCTTTTGGATAACAGACTATGTCACCTGGAAAGATAGGGAAATTGATCAACTAGGGAATGCTTTTTAATGGAGCAACTGCCAATGGACACCGCTAACACAGATCGCACCATATCGCACCCTAAAGACACCCAAGATGTCAGCAATATTGTTATGGTGCGGTCTTGGGTGATTGGGGATCCAAAATTGCCTCGCAGGGACGAAGGATCCTCAGTTGGAATGTTGTCAAAGCACCAACAGCATTGTGTTTTTGTGCATTGTGTTTTTTGTATAAATTAGTATTGGGGATCCTTCATGTTTTCCTTTTGTTTTGCTCCATGCATCTCCATGCGGTATCCAAAGGCTTGCCCTGTGGGGCAATCAAACTTGGCAATGAACCATTCCCATCCATTCCCAAAATATTCTTAGACATGTTTAGATGATTCGCCAATGGATTTTTAGCAACAAAAAACCCTCCATTTTTCCCGCGGCAACATTTTTGGTTGCGCTCTTTTGGCAGCCAGCGCTTCGCCGCTTCGCTCATTGATCGAGGCTGGCTCATTGATGAGTCCAAAGATCCAGCATATCCACAGAATCAAGACTTGCATTTCAAGGCGCGACTTTCTTCAAGTGGCAGTGCTGACTTGCGAGAGGACGGAAGTCGTGACGAGATGTGGATGTGAATAATTGTGAATAGATATTCTGGTGATCAATTTCTGAAAGGACCCAAACCAATGAAGAAATTGATGAAGATCAATGCAGGGTCTGCAAGGGCCAATTTGAAAAAGCATGCGGATCTGAAGCCACGAATTCTGACCCTCTGCCTGTCATTGAAGCATCGGGCGCTGTTTTCCTTCCGGAAGTCTGCCAGAGCATCAAACAGTCCTCATCCTCAAGGAGGTTTGCTGGGTTCAGCTTTCAATCTCAGGTAGAATAGGATCAACATGGATCAATTATTGTTATATCAAAGATTCAGTTATGCAGATGCTCAGGTGTTCTATAGACATCATGCTGTTTTTTTTATTAAACTGGTGGTTCAGGTTGGAACGACGAATCCATCAAAGACACCTTTCCTGACGGACAACTATTGGAAGGCCAGCTTCAGCGAGGATGGCAATGCTGGAGTAACATAGGACTCTCATGTATAATTCTGTGTCAGAGTCGACATTGACAAACTCCGATCATATTACCCTCTGGTAAACTAACATAGCTATGGAAAATCACCATTATTCATGGGAAAATCAACTATAAATGACCATTTTCAATAGCTATGTTAAATTACCAGAGGGTATGTTTGCTTATTTGTTTTTGATTGTATTTTTTGTCTATATCATAGATCTACGTTTCGAAGATGTGGAGTACACTCTATTGACTGCCATACTGCTCAGGTGGCTCACATGAAGGGCAGTGTGGTGAAGTCGTCGCACATCTTCCAGGGCTGGTCGGTGAACCCGCAGCTGGAAAATGCACCTTGGCGCTGTGTCGCCGGCGAAGGAACGAACCGACAGCGGTTGTTGGCTTCTAAAGGGCGAGTCGTATGGGAAGAGAAAACATGGAACTTGATGTTCATTGATCTAATTATTTAAATATATCTTTCAATACCATTGAATAACTAAATATGTTTGGGCAAATCAAACATCATTTTTAGGCTAATTATACATGTTGGGGCGAACGCGGAGTAGACCACGTCGTGGCGAGAGCTCCAACTAGGAAAAAACCACTTACAGTATATTTTGTTGGAAGACATAGGAACCACATTTTTGCTTGGTGATTTCTAGATATGGGTATGGATCAATACCTATTAATACCATTTTTAGGGGGATGAACATCCATTTACCAGCTATTTTGATGTTCACCAGGGGTACCAGGGTTTTGACCCACTGCCATATTTATTGGATATTTATAGTGGATCAGCCTTTTTGAAGCACCGTCTTTTTTCGCACATTTTTCGCCCATGGCTTCGCCATCCGCCCATGGCAAAAAGTGCGCCGAGGTGGACTTGCGCCTAGTGGGAACCAAATATGCCGCTGGAAAGATCTCGGACATCGAAGTGAAGTGGGGCTACCAATGGGGAAACGACCGCATGGACATGAATGGAAATGAGGCATTGCTTGATGATATGGATATAATATATGTATACTCTATAATTATATATTATAATGTATATTATGATATGCTTTTTGTCTGAAGATGTCGGAAAATCATCACCAAAATCCGGTCGATCATCATTTTGCCCATTAAAACTGTTCATGTTGGGGTCCCTCGATGGGCATATTTTATATCAGGGGGAGAAGATTATAGACTGCCCGGAAGCACAACCTTCTTTGCCTTCAAATGTTGGTTGTTGAGTTCTCCACTCACAATAATGGCTGCCAGAGATCGATGGGGATATATATATATGATATACTTACGTATGTATATGAATATATTCAATATCCACACATGCCGTTCCATACACCACTATATCTAGGTGCAACATGGCCCACATCATTTTTTTCTGCAACGGTGTCGTGCTGAAACTGAGGTTTACCCCCATCACAGATGCGGATACTCTGAAGATTGAGGCCTCCTACGGAAGCCCAAGGGCAACTTTACCATCATGAAAGGGTACTTTCAGAGGGAACTTTTTGAAGAAAAAACACTGCCAGATTTGAGATCTATTGAGATCTACTTCAACTAGAAAATTTCTCCAGACCCACTGACTTTTGTTCACTTCTGGCTATAGAATGTTGATTGCAAGTATGAGCTTGCGGCGCAAAGGGCTGAAATTCTCCATGACTTTAGAAAAAGGACTAAACACAATTTCCTTGATGATGGCACAAGTAGTTTATGCTCAGCTGTTGTGCAGTTGGTCGATCCTTTTTTCTTAGTCATGTGATGAATTCTGTATTCAAATTCTGGATCATTGAGTGCAGCTGTAACCAGGACAGAAGTTTTTAACACAACATTATAGGCTCAGATGCTTTTACCAGTTTCGTGATTAGTATGTGATTAGTTATATAGGAGGTTGTCATGATGTCATGATGCCATTCCCTTAATCTGGCCAGGTATTGGGAAATTACCATATATATCCAATTACAGCCATTGAGATTCATCATATTGTTTTATTTTCGACCTTCCAGCAATGTTTCATCAGCAGAGGGCATACATATATAGATCTTTTGAGAATGGCATGTCAGGCTATCCTTTATATTAATCTGCCCATATAATGTATGTCCCCTCCAGTAGTCATGGCAATGGGCAATCCATCATTTACAGACGATTTTCTGAGCTATAAACCCCCATTTATGGGGAAGGATCAGTTCATTGGAACCCCGTGCCACGTCATCAGGCCATTTTTCCGACTCAGTTCAACTTTGACCAATCCACCGTTCGGGCCCTCGGATCCCTCGGCAACACCGCACCGCGTTGGAGGTCTGGCCCCAACGAACGCGTAAACACGTGCTAAAGGTGATTTTCCGACTGCTGTTTGTGCTATCTTGTGATAGAATCTTGCACATGGTTTTTTTTTGGATCATGGCTGGGATGGATCTTGCAGCTGGTAAAGTGGTGAACTGCAGATATCTGCTGGTTCTGGAGTTCTGGACCCTATTCTTGCCTTACCACGAAGAAGCACATTTTCTATGACCTCCAGTTTGATAGTTCTTCAATCTGTTCAATCATGTGTTTGAATCATCTAGTCGATTCTACAGAACAAAAAAGGGATGTCCGCAGTCATGTTTCCATATGGCAGTGTGTCAAAACCAATTGTACCCCTTTTTTGTTCACATCAAAATAGCTGGGTTAAAATGGATGTTCATCCCATTAAAAATGGTATTTTCATAGGTATTGACCCATACCCATATGTTTCCCCCATTCCATTCACCACTGCTGTGGCTAAAAAACCCGAGGTGCCGTTGCCATACGACATCGACAGTCGAAGCCTGGGGGCCCGTGGCCTATCCCATGGCCATTTCTAATAGGGAATAAACGGGCTTCCCAAATACTAAGATGTGACCTAAAAAAGGAGAATTCTATGAATGTACACATATGTTTATGTTTTATCATTTAATATATATATATATAATATACATTTTCATACATATAAAATATATATAATATATTATAATTTATTTTGTTGTTGATTTATTTATTTTTGTATTTATTCTGTATGACAATGTATCCAGAATAGCTAACCCTACCGATAGCTACCTTTCCTGATTTTATATGGGAATGGAATTACCACCATGCTGCCATGTAGACCATCTTCTCCTCGGGTGCCGGCAGTGGTTGGAAAGGTGATGTTTCCATGCAAAACGTACGTCAGATTTTCCATGGAGAATAAAAAAAGATAGCAAATATCATATCTCCAAGCCTAGAACAGATATGACAATGAGATCTATGACACTGAGTTCTATAAAGCTCGGAGAATCATATCTGATTGGTGGTTTGGAACATGAATGTTATTTTTCCCATCATATTGGGAATTTCATCATCCCAACTGACTTTCACTCCATCATTTTTCAGAGGGGTAGGTTGAAACCACCAACCAGTCATTACTATTAACCATCATTAACCATATAATAACCATGGTATTAACCATGATTTTCACAGTATATTAACCATCATCAAAAAATCCCATCATCAGAGGTGGTAGGTCAAGCACCAACCAATTCGAGGTGAAGGATCGACTCTCATCATCAATCGTGGAGGCGGGACCCGTTGATCCACGGGATTCCACGGGATTCCACGGCTCCTTTTGAAAGGATGGGATATATCAAGGGAAAGCCATGTTTGATGGGATATGAATGGGATGTCAATATATATATATATCAATGGGATACTACTGGTGGAAAGAGGCTGTGGAAGGCAGATCATATTTCATCATATCTGGCAGGATGATAGAATATGATAGAATAAATACCCTCTGGTAAACTAACATAACTATGGAAAATCACCATGCTATTAATGGGAAAACTCACTATTTCTATGGTCATTTTCAATAGCAAACTGTTAGTCATTACCAGAGGGTACATCATTTACATCTGAGCCATACGGTCTGGAGAAAACGCCGGTGGCAGGTTTTCGCGCTGGTGTCATGGCCACCATTGCCATCAACACCGTCCGCCTGGGCCGTGCCGGTGGGCAGTTGGGAACTCAGCGCCGTTCCAAGTCCACCAGGAGATGATCGAAAAAAAGGTCTGGGCTTAGTGTGGGCTAGTAAAACCCCCATGAACATATGGTTATAACATGTTATACCCTCTGGTAATTTAACATAACTATGGAAAATCACCATTTGTCATGGGAAAATTCACTATAAATGGTGATTTTCAATAGCTATGTTAAATTACCAGAGGGTAACTAAGCAGATTCAGGTACATTTTCAGAGACACACTCACAAATTAAAATGGAACAAATCCAGCGTTACGTAGAGAATTTACAGGCGAAACCATGGTTTTTGCATATCTATATTAGTTTGCTGGAGGGTGTTTTTTTATTGACAAATCATCAGTTATTTTCGCAACGGATCTACATAGTCTCAAGTTTGGAATTTGGGTATCACTCGGATATGATCATTGGGATTTAAGTTGGAGATGTTGTGTGTTTTTAGCCGACAATGACTGCTGGTGTTTGTAACCCATAAAGCAAGGAATATCCCATGCCTGGACTGTGATAGCTAGATACTAACATATACCAACTGGGATGCACATACAAATTATACTAAGTAAGGTACTGTACCCCATGGTAATCAAAGATCTCTGGCAATAGGAAATCCTATGCAATCCCCAAGGAGTAGCCAGGGCATTCCATTGTTTCATGGGGTTATCCATGATGGGAGTTGATGATTATGATGGGAATCCGGGCCAACCAGTGGAATATTTGTTTGATCCAAACCTGATGTTTCGGAAACTGCTCACATGTGGATGGCTTCAAAAGAAAAGAGTATAGACCTCATTGATATATATATATATACAACCAACAAAACTTGGGGATATAGATCTTTCATGATCTCACAATGCTATTAGCAATGCTCCGGACCATCCAGACATCCAAATTTTGGCAGCTGATTTATTTTTTCTGCAACGACACAGAGTGATGAAATGTTTTTATTGTTTTTCTTGTGCGGCCAAAGCATCTTCCAAGGGCGTTATTTTATGTTATTTTGCTCTCAGGACGCGCTTCAACTTTGTCACATACAAAGATGAGATGCTGGATCTGGGTGAGAAGAGGGCTGCTTGGCTGCCCATGATTTGTGTTTGTTGCATTTTTTGAATGTTTGTGCAACAACGTGGAATCAGTCTTGCGAATGTGTTTTTTCCGGACCGGGTTCTCATAATCTCAAGACCAGGACCCAGGCTCCTTCCGAATCTCTTGGTTCCAAAATAAAGCAATAACAAGAAATTTTGATGAAAATCGGGTGGAACATGTTGGGAGACCACCAATAATCCTGGAATTTGGAGGGACGCTTCAGTTGTGGCTGGTTTGCAGTGCATGTGATTTAATCGTCTGTATGCTTTCTCATCATATCCAAAGATATGGGATTCGGTCAAAAATCCCTAGCAAGGAAAAGTAAATCAATTTGCGAAAGTAATTCTAGACAATAGGTCTTTAGACTTCATTATGATATCATGTAGCGGGCCCCCAACTAAATACGGCATTTCTGCAGCTTGGCGCTAGGTTCACGTTAGCAGTGCGCTAACATTTTTTGGTTTTAATGTGCTTTAATATTCCCAGGAAGTAGTTCACTTGTACATTTGCCTTGGCATTGGAAGGAAGTTTCTTCGCATTAGATCGTGTTAGTGTTGTGTGGAATTGGCATGGTATTGAGATGATGTGATAATTTGTTGTTTGCCAACACTATTGTTTCTTTTGGATTGTTATACAAAAGCAACTCTTATTACGTGGTTTTTGCAATATATACATAATATATATATATATATATGTATTTATACACATGTTTGGAATTGTTTGCACGTATTTCTATATTGGAGGACAAAAAGACCAGTATTTATTTCCCCTGGCGAAAGTCCATCGTGGGTCACTGGGTCACTGGGTCTCCCAGCAGCATGCAGTTCATCTCCTACCCACTCATCCAGGTATCCATCCATCCATCCACTTATCCATTTGTGTATCCTATGTACGTGTATACACTTATTCAAGCATATATATATACACATGTACAATCCTGTGCATATATATATATATATTTATACAGTGCACGTACACACATACAAATACGGATATATACAGTGTATATATTGATATACATATATACATTGTAAATGATCATCAAATCAAGATGGATCTCTAGTGGATCTACAATCCTTCGCCCCAGGATGAGAAGTTGGATTTCACAGGTGGCTTCCGCTTGCCCGGATTGTGGGGAGGCTCAGTACAGATCCAGGATGGCTCGTTGTTGGACGGGTCGCTTGAAGGGGATGTGGTCCATCCAGAAATATCCAAGTTACGAACTTTACCATGATTTGAATGATATACATAATATATATATATATATATAATATACGTATGTATATATACATATATATATATATATACATGATTATATATATATATACATATATATACACAATGTAATGTACACTTATGTAGGATCCAGGATATAGGGATATTTACCATGAACAGTATGGAATAACAACAACCATGGGTACCTTTTTCGAAGCCCGGCCCCTTTTGGGCCCAGGGTGGCCATGGACAGCATCGGCCCGATATCAAGATTCCTCAGTTTTTGGTGGGAAACCGATGTTCCAAAAACAAATCATATATTATATACCCTCTGGTAATTTAACATAGCTATTGAAAATTGCCATTTATAGTGGATTTTCCCATTAAACATGGTGATTTTCCATAGCTATGCTAAATTACCAGAGGGTAGGTACAGTATATGTTCCAAAAACAAATATGTAACCAAAGGTGGTTCCAAAGTTGTTTCCAAAAGCTAACAAAAATGTTCCATTCCAAAGGTGTTTCCAAAAACGAATGGGAAACCAATGGAACCAACGCATCTTTCACGAGAAACCTGAAGATTTGCTTCCAGATACTGCATCTTTGCAGCGGGCTGAGGATCAGCGTAATCAGTGCTCCCATTTTGAGGAGTCAGCAGGGAACCTCAGCTCTGGAGGGTCCAGGTGCAGCAGAACACTTATGGGTCTATAATGGTCTATATAATTCATTATAATTCTATAATATTCTATATATATGTATAACTATATATATATAACTATATATATATATATATAACTATATATATATATAACTATATATATAATTATATATATATATATATACGCATATATATATATATATACATATGTAGAAAAGACGGAGGCATTCAGAGATGCTCAGCTAGGTCAACCATTTGTTGACCTGTGATGCAATCATCCAACCATAGTTGCCCTCATAGTAAGTTCACTGACCAGGTTTATCTCAGATAGATCTAGACTTAGTTCACCAATTAGCCCATAGATAAAACATCGATATAGCTAGATGACACATGTTTGTCATCAATCACATATTTGTTCAACAATGTAGCTATATCTAGCTATTTCAAAGCATCTAGCTATGTCTATGTTTTTTTTTTTACGAATAGGTTCTGTTGCAGCACCTTGAGACTCCTTAAGGTACCAAGATGCCAGGGCCATGTTCCCTGTGAAGTCACTCTTTCAACCGCGAGTCCAGGAGGAGATCAAAAGGAAGTTGCGGGTGGTGCCCCCCATTTTCGGAATAAACAGAAAAAACTACGAAGTAGCATGTTTAACATATTGGGATTAAACATATTTTTAGATCCCAATATTCCGATTGGATTATGACTATGCTATTTGTTATAATATCAATCCAACTTGGTGTTCTAGTTTCCAGTTGTAGGATTTTTTACTTAACGCCGAATATGTTAAGGGTCCAGGGTTGCCTCGATTTGAGTTGTTGCTATCAAAGTGCTGCCATTTAAATTAAGCCGCTAAGCTCAGGGGAGTTTTTGAACCAGGGTTGATTATCTTCAAACATATTATGTAATATAATGCTGATGGTTCCTGGTTCTGCTGCGCTAAATAAATAAATAAATATATATATATATTATATTTTCTTTCCGTTCCTCTCAACATCATACAGAATGACTACGCGAAGGCGGATGCTGGCTATGTGAAAGGCGTTGAGAATTTTAAAGATGTTTCACACATTCTAAATTCGTTTCTCCTCAGCCGATTACTCTCTACTTTTGTTCATATGTTTCGCAATTTCAAAGGCTAAGGTTCTGTGCACAGACCTCTGCAGTCTGCATGGTAAAAATAAATAAATAAATGCATAATGCTAATGATTCCTTTTGCTCTAAGGATATCCTACTTGGATGTGCATCCCAGGCGTTCTACTATGGGTTTCACAACTAAATATAGCACTTTCGAAAATCATGAAACATCCGAAATAGCAAAAAGGTAGCGCAACAATCCAAGTGACCTAAGTGACCTAATGTCAACCCTGGTTTAATCAACAACGAACGGCTGTTTTTTTAGGGGGTAAGATTTAAGTATCAGATTATCACTCTTGGGTGAGTACCCCCCTCTAATTTTTATAAACCATGGTTTATGAACTGAATCCGACAATGATTAGTGATAGTACCCCGTAAAAAAACCTGTAACATCATAGTGATACTATGCCTCACCGCAGGACGCCAAAGCGGAGTTCACCTTGTCCTTCTCCAGGGCTGTCCAAGCGTCTGAGAGGCGGCAAACTATGGGAAACCATTGGAATTCGCTGGAAAAACCATAGGAGCATGGTGATTTTATCATACTTTAACAAACAAAAATGCTTACTTAAAGTGATTTATAGCTGATTTATGATGGCTAAGTTGACGCACAGAACTGATCAGAACTTGGTTAAGTAGATTTGTTTTGCAGAATATACACAGGATGTAGCTACAGTTAATGGCTTTGTAGACCAACTCAGAACTGAGGGGCCTCACCGTGTGCCAAGTATGACGCCAAATGGATGAACCAAGGGGATTTTTATTCCAACAGCCAACAAGGATCCAAGAAAATGTCCATTGAACTTGAACACCGTTACGAAAACATCATTGAAGACTTGGGAAAACAGTCCAACAACTTAAGATACAAAATCCCTAAAACTTCGGAAAGAAAACATGGAGTTGTTGGGGTCATTGGTCATTGGTGACGTGATTCCGCCGCCAGCCAGGCTTTTGGTGACATGCCAGGGGCAAGCCAAGTACCAGCTGAAGCCCTTCGGCCTTCGGCGGTGTTTTAAGATTGGCCTGCCCTGGAAGATTGGTGCTTGATTGGTTGGTAAGCAATTCTGCTGGTTTAGTTTAAGTACGTCTTCAATCTTCATATTTTCTTGTGCATCCCAGTGCAGTGCCAGTACGGAAGTTAGTGGATGACGTAGCGGTTGCCACGCTTGACGCACAAGCTGTCAGGAAGTGGGTTAAGACATGGATTAAGGTCGACCCAGATTCAGAAACCTAGAAACCCCATTGTAGTTGCTTCATTTGGGTGCAGCAGTAAAGGTGTTAACGTAGCATAAAATGCAATAGAAAATGGTACCTCCACATGCCCACATATTAAATGACTCTAAATAATCAATGCAGTATTCGTTGTGACATGGAGACCCCATAGCAGAGTGAAGTTGTGTTTCCTGGTGTATAAGAAGGGTAGGTCTGGTCCCGATGGGTATGGCATGTTACTGTATGACCTTGAAGTAGACTGTCATCCATACCCAGTCGTGACAGTAGTGGCTTCGTTCTGTTCTTATCCCAAATTTTTGTAGTTTATCATGTTTGTCGGTGAGATTTTTTTCTCAATATAGGACAATACCATGTATTATGATAATAGTTTGGTTTCTAATAATAGTTTATTATAGTTTGTTATGATATAGTATTTTGATACCACAATCGAATTAGTAAAATACTCAGTTTGCTAGCTTTGCTGATATATATATATATATACATACATATATATACATATATATACATACATATATATATACATACATATATATATATATACATATATATATACATATATATATATACATATATATATACATACATATATATATACATATACATACATATATATACATACATACATATATATACATACATACATACATACATACATACATACATATATATATATATACATACATATACATATATATATATATATATACACGTATATATATATATATATACACATATGTATATATATACACACATCTATATGTCCTAAGCATATACATCTATATAGTAACCCATATATTACCCCTGATGCTTTGTTGATGCTGAGGCAGTCGCCCTTCGTGGTGATCGGCATTGGAGAAATCGAAACCAACGCAACTTGATCGACGAACGCGGTCTTGGATGAGGATCTTGACATGCTGTGTAAATCTATGTCTTATACAGGTATACGGTATACATCACATATGGGAGTCGTCCTAAAACCCATGCAAGGCTTTTTTTAGTATCCGAGTGACATCTGCAGATATGGATGTGTATGTTTTGCTGCAGTGGCGAAAGGCCGCGAAAGGGCGGCGTAAGGTTCGCGAAAGGTCTGAATACCACTATTTATAAACCTATAAACCGATCATAATCCCATGTCCCGATTCTGCTGGGGCGCGAAAGGGCGCGAAAGGTTCGCGAAAGCGCGGCGTAAGGGCAGTTTTCGGGTACATTAATTTTTGACAACCCCCATATGTTTATAACTGTTTATATATATATATATGTATTCCATTGTATTCCCATATCATGTGATTTTATTTATATATTCGCCCTTTTGGATATATGCTCGTGTGATTATATATATATATACAATTATATACATACGTATATACATATGAGGATATGGGCATATATATATACATATGTATATACACACACACATTCTACATACACATGCGATCCAGAGGTATATTATTGTTTACTATCATTGTTTTCACACTACATGATTATGTACATGTGTTTCTCTCGTAGCACACCCACATAATAAGAGGGAAATGACTCATATTTGGATCAGGGTTGAAGAGAACTACTCCTTGGGTAGCAGATCCACCCAAGCCAACGTGATTTCAAAGACCGCATTCCTGGGGTAAGCTGTGACCCCAGTAGCTGGATTCCATGTCAAAAAAAATCACAGAGTTTCTCCCATATCATGGATATAAATATGGATTATGTCTAGTTTTATTACTATCATTAGATTGCATTAGATTGCAGTACGATAGGCAGTATGTCATTGTTTTATTGTTTTACCAACGGTTGAAGCAGTTTGGTTTGTCAAAGGCACCATGTTTTTTCGCACCGCTCAGGTGGAGATTGATACGGATGGTATCCTGAGGGTGCCCTGGGAGCAAACGGAAAATCGAACAGGTTAAGACATGTTTGGAAAACCGATGTTATGGGTATCAGATACAATCATCTATGAAAACTATCCGTATTCTATTTGTATTCTCTATATGTTTTATCAGGTAGATCTATCTCTATATTTTATCGCTATATTCTATGTGGTATATCAGACTGTACGAGTACAGATGCAGGATTGATTATTTAGCTACCCTCTGGTAATTTAACATAGCTATTGAAAATCACCTGTTTTAATGGGAAAACTCACTATAAATGGCCATTTTCCATTGCTATGTTAGTTCACCAGAGGGTAGATGAAACCTTCTGCGGCAAATTTCACATTGGAATTGAGTCGCTGTTGATGCTCTCAGACCAGTCTGATGAAACAATTCCGAAGGCTTTAAATGGCATTCAGCAGCAGCTCTGACTGTATAGTCGTACCTAGAACTATACACATATTATACAGGGGTTGGTAACTGTCCCATTTTGGGTATATTGGACATCACCTAAAAAAGTAGCCATTATAGACCACAAAAACCTTTCATGGTTGGGTGATGTGAAAAATGGGGACACCAGTCATGACCCATGTTATACTCACCAGTTGGGTACTGTGAAATTTCATCATGTTCTATCCTCTGCTTCGTGTCCGGCCCCATTGCCGGCATATTTCCTCCAGATTTTCGGAGCTGTTTCAGACTACGAATCTTGGTTCGGTAAAGGTTTTCATGAGCTCAGGCAGCTTGTGATTGCTGGAGTTTCAGAAGATTGGGTCATATTCAGCTCCATTATCCAGTAATTAATTGTGATATTACATTGTGATATCCATTCATATTATATTTCATGATATAATTGTGATTGCTATATCATGTAATATCCAGCTTAAAAAATTGAAGATCTTTCTGGTGATCACCTGCAGTTAAAAATTCCTGTGAGGCCACCTTGAAACCTGGTCGACCTGCTACAGAGGTTGCCTTACAGGTGCCAAAACGGAGAGGTTGATGCATATGACTTGGGTTAGTCGTAGGGTTTATGGAGGATGTCACTTTTGTTTATGCGGAGTTGTTGGGGTTCTAGACCAACTTAGGGGAAAAAGTCTGAAGGTCCTTGCTGAAACCAACCATTGACTATTTGCGTCCCTTGATATGTGTCAATTTTTTGAGAGATCAACATTCTCCCACTGGTAAATTTGTTGGGGCTAGGGAATGTTGGGGATCGACCTGCCCATGTTCGGTGATGTTCATTGACGAATAGGGTAGGGTACACTGACAAGTTTGGATTAAACCTGCGCACTTTGGAGGTATTGCCAGCGCTCATGGATATACATATATATTTCTTATATACATAATTAAGTTATATATATGTAGTATAAAGTATACGTTATATATGATTGTATATGACATACGTTATATGTATATATGTAACATACTGTATATATGTATATAACATAATTAATATATGTATATATATATATATACACATATATATATATACATACACATGTATAATGATATATATATATATATATCAATCCTTAGGACAAAGCCATCCAGAACTTGCTAGAATCCATCAGCATAAAATTACTGCTTTGACCGACATATAACCAACACCAGGGAATGTGAATTGAGTGTGTTGCTCTTGGCTTTGACCATGAAGTAAGCAGTTCATCACCTTGCCTTGCGGCCGCAGGCAGATACGCCGTACACCATCATCATGTGGGTCGGCACCTCATGCAAAGATCATGGAGACATGTGTTTGTTCAGGCGATCCTTTCACGCGGGAGGGATTCAGCATGTAACGCTGGGATTTGATAGCAAACATCGTGGATATGGCAAGCAATGACAAGTGAGACAACCAACAGCATTTGGAGATTCATTCGACCAGCGACACTGGGACATTTCGCCGGCAGTGGATATGTCGATTATATTGGGCTTTCTTAAAATGGAGGAGCCCCAAGTCACCATGGGTTTCAATACTAAAATGGTCTAATGACTTGGATGATCTTGGATGAAAAAACAGATATCAGCATGGCATTCATTAAAAAATATTAAAAATTGTCAAAGCATTTCCCAGTTCTTTGGCTATGTCTCGCTATTCTAAGGTGTTGCCAGTGCAGGGAACCAACACTTGGCGATTTGACACTAGCGATGGTGGATCATTACCCACCAACACCAACGATGGCGAGTTGAACGGTGGGGCTCTCAGAGTTTTCGACCATCCAAGAGGTGTGGAAAGATGGACTCGTTACTCAAAATGCCTACAGCAGACTCAGCAGACGGAATTTTTCTGGGATAAGACATAAGACCATCATATACCATCAGTAAAGAATCCAATTTTCTTCATGTTTGGTATCAACACGTACCAAAAGATCATGAACTATCATGAACTATCATGAACTATCATGAACTATCATGAACCATCATGAACCACCATGAACCATCATGAACTATCATGAACTATCATGAACTATCATGAACCATCATGAACCACCATGAACCATCATGAACTATCATGAACCATCATGAACTATCATGAACTCTATCATGAACTATCATGAACTATCATGAACTGTCATGAACTATCATGAACTATCATGAACTATCATGAACCATCATGAACTATCATGAACTATCATGAACTATCATGAACTATCATGAACTATCATGAACTATCATGAACTATCATGAACTATCATGAACTATCATGAACTATCATGAACTATCATGAACCATCATGAACTATCATGAACCATCATGAACCATCATGAACCA
>Ga0126342_10010458_pt1 | contig 16598 bp, 17 predicted proteins | sample Cyp1metagenome_FD_92528 | JGI IMG/M metagenome (GOLD analysis project Ga0126342, IMG submission 92528) | Coral microbial communities from Lord Howe Island, Old Settlement Bay, Australia - Cyphastrea 1 metagenome | ecosystem: Host-associated > Invertebrates > Cnidaria > Coral ... | reverse complement strand
CCGAGAACCACCATGCCGTTTCCACATAACCTATTTTACATGATTTTACACGGTCGCCGCTATCTGATTTTGGATGTCAGGACGAGTTATTTGACGTTTGTATTCTGGTTTGGTCTACTTTTAAATTGATATTTTCGGAAAGCCTTCATCGTTCTCGCGAAGTACGACTACGGGATCTACTTTAGGTCTAATTGTCTAGGCTGGTTGCATGTTACAGGACTCAGTCCTGATGGATCTCTTCAAAGATCCAATTTTGTCTAGTGTAATATCCATGGTGGCTCCGACATGGTGCCATGGAGCCAATTGAGGCAACCCCGTTGTGGGTGACTGTTGGCCAATTTGACTTCCGAATTTACACTTATTCACCTAAGTAAAGCGAAACAGTTGGCCTTTCGGTTATGCACCATTTTGCGATGTCCCGCCGTTCCTGCGGTCCCTAGTGGAACCTTGAGAAACACACTTCTACGACAGTGATGCCGTCTCGAACAGCCAAAACCTTCTTCTTTACCGCTGCAGCTTCAGCTTTTGACAAATTGTTGCAACAGAAGTGAAGTCACCAAAGAGGCAGGTCCATGCGTTCAGGTTTGGTACTATTTTCCTTTTGATGGTGTCTGGTGAGGTTAAACATATTGTGCATCTAATTCGATGGAACTTGAACAGCCGTTTATGCAATTGCGGCACGACTTGACTACGGTCCCGAAGGGGAGTAGCGCACGACTTCTGTTGTAGGTGGAACTGGGTCCTTTTTAGGTTAATTGTTTAGGTTTTTTCACGCTTGTCACCAACTAGTCCCCCATTCGGTCCCTAATTCTTCTCCAATGTGTCGTGGGGTTTAGGTGTGTGCACTATTTCTGTCAGGTCCGTTTCGCCGCGTAGGTTGGTTCTGGAGGGCCGTTCGTTCCTTTCCCCCCCCTGCGCTGTTTTGGCCTTTTGCCCGTCGTCTGTGTCCGTTTTTTTCTTCCTCTTGCCTTTCAGGGTTGACCCGGCTCTGGCCGGGTGTGTGTGTGTGTGTCTGTGTGTGTGTGTAACATCTAAATAGATGTAAAACTTCTTCTTTCTTTCCTTTTTCCTCTCTCCTTCTAATACAGCAGGGGGGCAGTAAATCTCATTCCATCCACTGCCCAACGAAGACGGTGGTTTGAGATTGTGATATCGGGACTGATCATCCCGACGTACCTGCTTCGTTTTTTCATGTCAATTTTTTCTGCAATGGGACGTGGCTAACCCGAGAACCACCATGCCGTTTCCACATAACCTATTTTACATGATTTTACACGGTCGCCGCTATCTGATTTTGGATGTCAGGACGAGTTATTTGACGTTTGTATTCTGGTTTGGTCTACGTTTGATATTTTCGGAAAACCTTCTTCGTTCTCGCGAAGTACGACTACGGGATCTACTTTAGGTCTAATTGTCTAGGCTGGTTGCATGTTACAGGACTCAGTTCCTGATGGATCTTTTCAAAGATCCGATTTTGTCTAGTGTGCGTAAAAGTGTCTGTGTGTAAAAGCTTCTGTGTGTAAAAGTGTCAGTGTGTAAAAGTGTTTGTGTGTGAAAGTGTCTGTGTGTAAAAATGTCTTTGTGTAAAAACGTCTGTGTGTAAAAGCGTCTGTGTGTAAATTCTCTGTGTGTGAAAGCGTCTGTGTGTAAAAGTCTCTGTGTGTAAAAACTTCTGTGTGTAAAAGCGTCTGTGTGTAAAAGTCCCTGTGTGTGAAAGTGTCTGCGTGTGTGAAAAACTTTACGAAGGATACGATGCAAACTATTGTGTTGTATTTGTAAAATACTGTCTTGATACTACTCTTCTCGTCTGCCTATATTAGATCTTTAATATATTGTCTTGTCATATAGTGTCTCAATACTAACAACAGAAGACCCTGCTCCTCTACGCTCTCGGGCCATTCGTCGTCTAGTTCCAAAGCAGTGCGGTCATTGCGCCAAAGCCAGTCTCTCACAGCGCCCCAAGCAGGTCTTTGGCCTCGCGTCCCAAAAAAAATTGTTGCGCTCATTTTCATCCAAGTTACCTCATGTTTTTTTTCAATACTTTATTATTTCGATTGCCCAATCATGAAATATGCCCATCTGTGTGTGCGGTCCTCATCACAACCATTGGAACCCCGAAATGGGTGGCTTGATGCCCATGGTACCCCCCAGCCCACCAGGATGTCCCCTGGTGCGGCCGTCACTCGCTTCGTGGGTGAGAAGAGTGCTGACTTTGTGGCGTTGGGTTCGCATGGCCAAGGCAGGGTGCTGCACAAGTCCCTGGCGAGTTATTTGATGCAGAGACCCTCGGACATCAGGGGGGGAAGGTGTCGTTTGGATGATTAGTTTATCCACCCCAAATTGAACGGATCCAATACTACGGCAAAGTTTCTGAAGGTGCGGCCACGCATCCTTTGAACAAAATTACCTAACATAATCTAACATGACAATGAGTATGTGCTGATGCAGATTGATGCGTCGGTTTATTTACGTAGATGATTTCTGCAAGAGTTTGCACTGGCGAATAGAATCCCCTGTATTCGTAGGGATAGGGGCCGCGGTATTGAGAATAGTTGAAATCATTGGTTGCAACAAACTTAGACTGTAGACGCAAGTCAGTGTTCAAATTCCTGAGCAAGTTTGAGAGGTGCAGGCAGTCTCAGCCTGCGCGTACATGCATGCATGCATGCAGCCATCCATACATTCATGAATGCATTAGACTAATTACATTACATTTACATTACATTTACATTACATTTACATTACATTTACATTAGATTTACATTACATTTAGATTACATTTACATTACATTTACATTACATTTACATTACATTTACATTACATTTACATTACATTTACATTAGATTTACATTACATTTACATTAGATTCGCATGCATACTTACATTTACATTTACCTAGCACTATATTACATTTCATTACGTTGCATTACAGTACATTAGGTTTACATCTACATCTTATATTTACATTTACGTTTTACATGTACATCCACTTGACATGACATGACATGACATGCATCATATACATTACATACATCACATACAGTACACCCTTTACATCCTCTACATCATTTACATATTTTTTACATCCAGTACATAACATAACATCACATAACAAAACAAAACGATTCCACACCACACCACACCACACCACACCAACCTACCTACCTACCTGCCTGCCTACCTACCTACCTACCTACCTACCTCCATGCCATGCCGTGCCGTGCCGTGCTGTGCCATGCCATGCCATGCCATGCCATGCCATGCCATGCATCCCATACATACATACATACATACAGACAGACAGACAGACAGACAGACAGACATACAGACATACAGACATACAGACATACAGACATACAGACATACAGACACATACATACAGACACATACATACAGACACATACATACAGACACATACATACAGACACATACATACAGACACATACATACAGACACATACATACAGACACATACATACATACACATACATACATACACATACATACATACACATACATACATACATACATACATACAGACAGACAGACAGACAGACAGACATACATACATGCATTGATACATTGCTTGATACAGTGAGTGAGAATATCAAAACAGTTGTGGTATCATGTGGGCCGGGGAAGTACAGGCCTGTTACTTTGCAGCGGGGGGATGCATGTTAATATTAAAACAGTTGCGGTCGTCTAAGGCTTCGCCCATACCCGTATCCTTGTTTGCCCGTTGAAAGACTGGGCGCCAACGCAAGCGCGGGGGCTGAAGTACACGGCACCTTGGATGCCTTGGATGCCTGTGACCTCTTCGGAATCCCCGCATCATCGCTTAGTTAGTGTTTGGATGTAGCTCAACAATGCTTAACATGTGCTTCACGGGTTTCCAAATGTCGAAAGCATGTTTTGTGGCGGAGCCTATTGTGTTTTCTTGGAAGTTTCATTCCTTAGCTGACCCGGCGGCCGTACTGGCCAAGGTGGTGTTTGATGGATGCCAAACAAGCCGCAACGCTCTGGAAGTTCTCAGCAGTTTTACTACTGAAGAGGTGCAGTCTCAGAGTGTATGTTTGCAACCAAAAGGGTGAAAATCTTCTTCCGCAAGAACGGGTGTGCGGTGGAGGTTCACCCGTAGCAACAAAGGATGCGGTTGCTAGGCTTGTGATGTCAAATCGCGCTTGTTCTAGAATATTTTCAGCTTGAAAAAATGCAGAAACAATGCAAACAATGGGATTGAAAAAATGCAACTCAAAGAAAGGCAAAAATGACAAATGCAAAAAAATGGAAATGAAAAATGCCAGTTTGAGAAAGTCAAAAATGACAATTGCAAAAAAAATGGGATTGAACAATGCAAGTTTGAGAAAGGCAAAGATGACAATTGCAAAAAAAATGGAATTGAAAAATGCAAGTTTGAGAAAGGCGAAAATAACAATTGCGAAAAAATATATTGAACAATGTAAGTCTGAGAGAGGACACGGTATCAAATGAAGACAACGTGGAAAGAGGCACAGGTGACAAATGGAGAACAATTGAATTTTTTGCATTTTTGATTTGTTTCTTTTGCATTACATGGTGCATTTTTTCAAGATTGCAGTTTTCTAGAATAAGCCCACAAGGCGCCAACACAATGCTAGGCTTCTGTCGGAAAAAAAATGATTTCGGGGAAGCCTTGCACCGTCCCTGCTATTGATGCAGGGTGACGCGTTATTGATATGGATCAAGATTCAGTGGGATGCTCTTGATGATGTTGGGTGATCATGGATTATTTGTAGTATGATGGACGACTCTGAATCGAATGTTCGAACGGTTGGCGCTCAAGACGCATGCATCCTTTTGTAGTTGAGGCCACGAGGTTTCTCCTTGCAGGCTCTTCCTCCGGGTGGTTCGGTCTTGCCTGTCCTTCCCATTGCACCTTCTCTTGGACTTTTGCCCTTGCGATTTTCGTTGCTGGGTTTGGTCTTGGTGCACTGCTGGTCTTGGCTTGGACTTTCCACTTTTGGACTCCGTCCTGTTCTGTGCCTGCTCCTCGCCCTGCGCCTGTGCCTTCCCCTTCTGGTCGACTCGTGGCCTACTTGCATGAGCGAGCCCGCTTCTCACCTGACAGGGGCCATTAAAGCTGCGATTGTTGCCTTGAGGCATAGCTGACTCTCTTGAGTCAGCACTTGGACTTTCCAGCCACGGTTCTGTCCGTGCTCCTCTGCTTAGGGCTCCTGGGCCTTCAGAGTGGGACGTGGTCACCGAAGCAGCCACGGTCTCCGAAAACTAATCCTTCGATCAGGTTGCTCAGTTGCTCACTAAGGCTCCTGCTCACTGTTTTGAGTTGGCTTCGATTCAAAGTTGGGCAGAGACAAGGAGGAGCGAGTTCAGCGAGCCTGGGAGCAGTTCTCTGCAGCGGAGTACTACCGCGTGCTCCCCAGGTTCACCGAGTGCAGCTTGTCGCACTCGTGGCCTAGCAAAGCTGAAGCAAGGATCTACTGCCTGGCCGCTGGCATTGCTGTTCCGGCCGAGATCTGAAGATGGAGGATTTGGCCCTCAAGATTCTGGATGCAGGTCCGATGTACCTGTCTGTACTGGAGTTGCCTGTGGAGGAGGAAGGTGTGGCCGGTTTCAAGAAGGCCGACGGTGCGACTCTTTTGGGGAGGAAGCATGGAATTTTGGTTGCAGTTCGCCTTGGCTTTCTACTTCAGTCTGCCCTAGATCGAGGTCTCTTGGCGTCGGAGCATGGAACCAGGATGCAGATGTATCCAGCAGCACCATCCCCACAGCAGGTGCAGCAGAAGCATCTAGCATCTCCATTCCCAAGGCAACTGCAGAAGCCAAATCCAGCAGCACCACTGCCAAGGCATCTGCAACAAAGTAGGAACCAAAGGCAGTGGTGCCAGTCCAGCAAATCAATGCCATGCCAGCCACATCTGATGCAGCAGCATCAGGATCCAGACCAGATGGTTCCAGCAGGCCACCAGAGCCAGCCATACCACCAAGAACTTCCAGGCCAGGTGCAGCCACCAAACAGGTTGGAGGGCCAAGATGGTGTGGATGCTGGCCATGTATGAGAACCATGGTATGGAAGCCCAAGTTCTAATCTTGTGGGACCAGCTGAACAACCACATGGCTTCCAGCAGTGGTAGCCCAGGCAGGCTCCAAAACTACCACCAGCGCAAATGGTGAAAGCTGCAGGAACTCCATGAATGGTGGATTTGGATTCCACTGTGAGGGCTCAGATAGCCAACCACCAGGAGGCCATGGAGAACCAAGGGTATGATCCAAGGCAGCCAGGCTGGGCAAGGAACCAGTAGAGACCACTTCCAAGCATGCAACCAAAAAAGAGTGTGCTTGCCAGCCTGTGTGGCATTACATGTGTCAGCCACCTGAAGCCTTCCATGGCATTACATGCTGTCAGCCCACAATGGCATTTCGAACCTTGGCCATGTCGCAATTCAAGCAAGTGATTAAGTTTGATGCTACTCTGCCATTGGTGGCATTTCACAATCAGCCACTCATGGCATTTCCTAGGGTAATGTCATCCAGTTGTTTGCCATGGTTGCTTCTTTGAATGGCTGCAGGCCAGTCCAGGATACCGTCAGCATTGCTTCTTTCCGATATAGCATGCCGGTACATGCCCCATATATAAGATTGGTTCCCTCTTTGGTTTGTTGCTATCATTCCCAAGTTGCATGTGCCAACCTTATGGCATTAAATTCTCCTAAGAACACCTTGCACCTACAACCAGTGTCAGAATTCAGCACCATTTCTTCATGGATCACATGCACACTGTTTCCACAGGCCACCCTAATCCCTGTATGTTTTTGTTCTTTCAGTTCAAGCACCAGCCAGCAGCCCAAGTTTACCAGTGCTTCTGAGAGCCAGGGATGACTCAACTTTGGAAAGCTGAAGATTATGTCCAGGAGCTAGACCATTTGGAAAAGCGTGCCCATAGCCACCCAGAAAGCAAGTTGGTGCAGACACTGGCCACATCCTTGTGTGCCAAGTTGCAAGCATCCAGGGAATGGACAAGCACCACCATCATCCAAGTCCTGGAGAAGCTTGACCAAGCCAGCTTGCCCAATGATTTGAAGAAGACCATCCAAAATGCCATTGACCAAATAGACTTGGCTGGCACTGGCCACTTGAAGACAGTCATTGCAGGCCAGCACATTGAAGGCTTTAGCCACTATGTGTCCAAAGAGGATTGGGCCAGGATGGACCAAGCACCAGCCAACACAGTGCATACCATGTCCATTACTGCCTCCAGGCTGAGATCCATGAAGTTTGTTTCCCTGAAGGAAGCTGCCAAGGTGGAAGCCATGTCTGTGGTGTGCTTTTGTTTGACCCACAAAGGGCATCAACCACAGCCATCACCACAGACCAGGTATGCCTTGGTGGAAGAGTTTTCTGCTGTGTTTGCCAAGACTCCACCAGGCACAGTGCCAAGTGTGAACAGATACCCAGCCAAGCCAGCTGAACTTGGAAAGGCATGGCTAGACAAGTCTATGGTGCAGATGAGCCAGCCATGGTGTCCATTGCTGGTGGCTGGAAGAGCATGGTGACTTGATTGCATTGAAATTTCTAGTTTTGGCACTGTTTGACTACAAGCCCCACTTTGGTGAGCCAAGGTGATTTGCAGAAAAGGAAACAAACTTCTGCAGGAAAGCCAAGCTTCTTCCAACCATGCTGCACAGCCCTTGCCTACCACCAATGGAGAAGCCAAAGTCTTTGGCTTGCTTAGCCAGCTGCTGGACAGATTTGCACCACATGAGCCCCAGATCACATATTTCCAGGGACCAGCAGGCAGCCATGCCCAGAGCCAGCTGGCTATACATGCACCACAGCCTGCCCAACCTGCAGAAGTTACTCCAGCTGCTACTGCACAAAGTCAGGAAGCCACAGCAGCTGCTGCAACCACAGAACCAGAAAGCCAAACTTCCAATGAGGCTGGAATTTGTCATATTTGTTCTTTGCCTTCAAACCAAGCTGAGGCAGAAATTGCATATTGCATGTACACAGTCCATATTGTTACTGAATAGATGATTGAGGGCTTAGGGCATCATAATTGTTTGCCATATATGGCATTTCATCCCAGGTTCTTGTCAGCCACTGCCATGGCAGGTGAAGACACCACAGGCCAATGATTTGGCCAAGTATGAGCAAGATGCTTTCAACACATTGGCCAAAGCAAGAGCTGGTGCCAAAAGCAAGGCCAAAGCAGCTTCCAAAGCAGGCGCCAAGGCAAAAGAAAAGAAGGCTGCACCAAAAGTACACAAGACTATGTCCAAGGCAGTTGCCAAGCCTGGCCCAAAAGCTGGCCAAGCCAAGCCCCAAGACTTTGGCTATTATGGCACACCAGGCCCCAGAGGCCCATTTGGCTGTGTCAGGTGCAAGGGGAACACCAAAGGCTGTGAGACTTGCATCCAGCCAGGATTTAAAGGCCTCAGGTTCAAGTCCAGGGACCAATGGGCCAAGTACAAGATGGCCTTGGGTGGCAATCTGAAATGAGAAGCCAATGGCCAAGGGCCCATAGACATTTGTATGGGGTAGCAAAGAGATTTGCCAATGGGGTTCACAAATGCGCTTGGCCCTGCCACAAACCAAGGTGACAGATGGCATTGGTCAAAAAGGTTTGCAAGAGCAGTCATGTGCTTTGGCATTTCATTGTAGCAGCTTTACCATGGAGTTGCATGTAGCAGCTTTCCACCTGGCCACCATGGCATTGCACCATTTTCTTGGTGGTTGCAGCCATTGTGGCATCGGCAAAGTCAAATCTTGGCATGTTATGGTATTTTCTGCCTGGTGGCATTGCAGAATGGCAAAGACCCAGCATGTGTTTTGTTTCCCGTTGCAAACCATTAGTATGGCCAAGGCACACAGGTCAGGTTTCTCCTTGAAACTTCTTGGTTCAAATTCCTGCTGCAAGGCCATAGGATCATTTCACATGAGCATTGAATGCAGCCAAGTGTCCAAGCTATCAACTCACCACACAATTGTCAAACCTTGGCAATATATCATTGGTGTTGTTATGCTTACTGTGTGTTTGCAATGTGCACACATGTATATATGTAGAAATCTATTTCTATCAATGACTGAACATATGTTTTGCAGCCACAGCAGTATTTTCCACCAATCGAAAGACCAAGCCATGGCATCTGGCTCCAGCAGGCCACAGAAGCTTGCCAAGCTTCAACAGTTCAAGGCATCTCTCCCATATCATAGTCAGACAGCCCTACATGCTATGGTTCAAGAGGCCAAATCCAGTGGCCTCCCAGAAGTCAGTTCTTCCAAACACCAAAGGGAAGCCAGGAGAGAACTTTTGAAGACATGCCATGGGGGTGCTTTAGGCCCTTTGATCCAAGAAGCACCTCTACAGCAAGTTGATGGCAGTCCATCAACCTTTGTTTTCACCAGTTTGCTCACATACCTATCAGCACTGTTTTCCAGAGGAAACAGTTTCCAGAAGCTATTGGCCAGCAGGCATGAAGCATGCCCTTCTTCAACCAGCAAACCATGGAGGCGGGTGATGTACTTGGATGAACTGGTGCCAGGTAATGTTTTAGGTCGTGCAGAAAGAAAAAGTTGGGCATGGTACTGGTACTGCAGCTTTCTGCGATTTGGCCAACATTTGCATTCCACAGACAGTTGGCTGACCACAGGTCTGGCCAGAAGCAACCATGTGGCCAGTGTGGAAGCAGGTGTCAGCCAAATGACAGCCACCCTCTTGAAAGCATTTTTTTGCAACCCCTTAGTCCATCCACCTACAGGCTTCCTTCTCAAGCACCCAGAGAAAGGTGACATCAGATTGCATTTCACTTTTGGAATGCTCTTGGCAGATGGAGCTGCCCGATCCAAGGGAGATAGTGGCTCCATTTTTTTTGTGCGTAGGACCACTGAAGACCAAACGCATTGCAATATCTTGCAATACAATCAATTGAGCTTGACCACTGATGACGAAGTTCTTGAGTCATATGCCCGGCTGGATGCAAAAGCAACATCCACCAAGCATGATTTTGATATGTGGCAACAAGCCACTGGCTGGAACCACAGCAGCATGGCACTTATGCTAGATCCAGCTTTGAAGGCCATGGACCTGCTACAGCCTTGCGCCCAGTTCACCCATGATTATATGCATGGAGTCTTCCAGGGAACTGGTCCAATCGTCCTCCTTTCACTTCATTTCTGCCATGGAGGAGATCTTCCACATGTACCAATTTCTAGAAGGCTATTTTGCCCATTGGGTTTTTCCCAGGAGTTGGAAAAGCCAACACATTGGCAGCTACTTTGCCAAGAAAAATGACCAGCCATAAGCAAAATGGAAAACCTTCTTGCCAAGTTTCTGAGTGTTTGGCCATGTTCCCAACCATCAGGCATTTCATCCACAGTGTAGCAATGCCCAAAGGTCATAAACCTGAAGCTTGCCAAGCCTTTCTTGCAATGGCAGCTTTCATTGACCAAGTCCATGATGGAAACCAATCTGGCCTCATCACCAGAACCACTTTGTTACCAGCAGTAGAACAGGCCATCCAAACTTTTCACCAAGCCTTTCCTGAAATATCTTTGGTCAAGAAGTGGCACTGGCAATTCCACATGCCAGACACCCTCCAGAGATTTGGATTTCTTCCCTCCCGCTTTGCCAATGAAAGAAACATAAACCAATAGGGGCTCTGGCCCAAGCCCTCCTGAACCAGAAAAAATTGAGGCCAACTTGCTGGAGCAAGCCCTTGCCCAAGAGATCTGCCATTTGGACACAGCAGATATTTTCCAAGATGGTGTCCATTTGGCTCGCCCAGTGAAAGCTTCCAAAAAAACTTTGCAAACTTTGTCCAGCTTGATTGGTGGAGAAATGGAAGAAGCCATGAGCAGTCAATGTGCCAGAATCAACCATGTTGAGTGCCACAAGGATGATGTTGTGGTTTGCCAAACAGCTGGTACCATGAAAGTTTCAGAAATCCAATTACATTTTCTTTTACATGGAGCTTTGACCACATTAGTCAGAGCTTGACTTGGCAGGTCAAGGAATGGGTGCCACACCAGCAATTTGCCACATGCACTGTGCTTGACCAGAACTTGGGATTTGTGCCCACTGCAGATATCTTGGTGCCCCTCATTTGCCACAATAACCAAGAAGAAGCCAAAGTGCTTTTGCCTTATCAGATTTACAGCAAATTCTAGTTGGCTGGAGAAAAAACAACAGGTGCTTACAGCCATGTTTGCATGCATGGCTGCTTTTCTTTTGATAGCCCTTTGGCATTACATTGCCTACATATATGGCGTTGCAATCACAGCAGCCTCTGTGGCATTCTACCAGCCCAAGGCATTACATACCATTTTGTTGCTTTCCATTCTTTCTTCCTAGCCTTTGAATGGCACTGCATTGTGCAGTGCTTGTCCTTTTCCACACAGCTGAAGATATGAAAGCCTGCGCCAACAACTTAAAACCACATGGCTACCATGTTTTTCCCAATAAATTGACATGTTTTGCATTGAATCTCCTACTTTGCAATAAATCATACAGAGGATTCTGTTTTTTTTGTGGTCCAGGATTGATTTTTCTTGAGCCAGGATTGCTTTTTTTTTGCAAATTAGCAATACCAAAAAAATAGTTAGCAAGAGTTATAACTAGTTAGCTAACTAGGTGTTAACTCAACATAGCTAATATAACTCTACATAACTAGTTACAAAAAACGGGATTATTTAAGAAGTTTTGCTGGTGAAGATGTCGCACGAATGGCTGAGGTTGCTGAGGCCGTTCCTCCAGATGATGCACCTGCCCCCAGCAGCCCACATGCAAGTGTTCCGGAAGGTGCTGCTCATAGCGCGCCATCTCACCCTTTAGATGATAAGTTGCTTGTAGAGTTAGGCGATGGTATCCCTATCAAAGATGAAGTCTTGAAAAAGGAAGCCACTAGCTTAGAGCATCTTCTGACTCACTATCCCAAGAATCCATACTGCCCATTATGCCACATTGGTCAGGATACTGCCATGCGTGTTTCTCATGTTAAGGACGGTAAGTCCGATGACAAGATTGACCCTCCAAAGCAGCCCTTTGAGCAGTTGGCCACTGATGACGTTATCCTTGCAAAAGGGTCAGAGCATTTTGGCACAGGAATAGGTGGGGTTAAAACACACCATGTGGTAAGGGACCTTTATTCTAGTGCTCGAATAGCATATCCCCTTTCCAAGCGAGATGTTGCGTCCCATGCCAAAAACTTCCGACATTTCGTAGGGCTAAAAGCCAATGAACTTGCAACCCACACACTTATCAAAATGGACGAAGCACAGGAATTGGAGCAGGCTGCCCACCAAGTCGGCTTCGTTCCTGAGACGTCCTTTCCCAACCGTTGGCCGCATAATGCTCTTCTGGAGCGCGACATCAGGGAGGAGAAAGAGTGTTGTAGGGTGGTTCATTTACAATCTCGTTTGCCATATGAATACCACACTTATAGTTACCCATACTCATGTCTTTCCATGATTTTTGATAGACCTTCTATTGCGGATCCCGAGAAGACCCAATGGGAAGCTCTCACACGTGAAAAGTTCGATGGTAAGCGTTTGTGTTTTGGTCAACTAGTGTACTATCGCAAGAAGCATCCAACAAAGAGGACCTTAGAACCCAATATGGCTCCTGGTTTGTTTCTTGGTTGGCGGATCGATTCTGGTTTTCGTTATAGATATGTTGGTCGGATTTTAGATTACCAAGAGTTTCGTACCAGAGGTGCTTCATGCGTCTTTGATGTTCCCGAGCCTGAATTGTATCTTCCAGATGGTGATGCATACTTTCCAGTTGGTTTTTCAAAGCATCAAGCCTTGATCAGGGGGGATGATCCTGATGACATTAAATTAAACTCCCTGAAATAGCCCTGGAAAATGTTCCGTTCCCACCGGACGGTGGCATTGCTTCACCTGGCCCGAAACCTAGATCGGTTTATATCACCTTAGACCGTATCATAAAGTTTAAGGAAACCCCTGGTTGTAAAGGATGTACAAACAAGACTCGACACCGCACAGTGGAGTGCCGAAAGCGGTTCCAGAAACTTGTAGATGAAGAAAAGGAGCTGGAAGAGAAGTTTAAGCCTGTGTCCGAGTCGGTAGTAGTAGAGCCTCCCAGTGAGATCCCAGATGCACTTGAGGATGCCCGCGTGGACCCACCTCCGGTAGACAGCATCTTCGATGATGAAGGTGAAATTACAGTTGCTCTCCCTTATGTTTCTGGTGCTGCCACTCTTCCCCAGACATCTCCCAGTTGTGCTGAGTTATGTAGGGATTCCTTGCCAGTGTTCGGTGCACAGCCCATGCCTGCATGCCCCGCAGTTAATCAGCCTCCTAAAAGTAATAACAACCGTCAAAAACGTCGTGCCTTGAAGAAAAGCCAGAGGCCCAATGAGGGATCAACACTGTTTGAGTTTGCATGTTCCCTCAACTCACAACTTGGGTTGGCTAGCGATCAATGCAATATAAATCACATTGGGTTAAGCAAGGAAAGGATAGACCTGGGTGACGAAAATCAATGTTCCCAACTTGATTACCAAATAAGTGAAGCCGCTAAGGTAGCACCTCCTCATCTTTGGTCGTCCATACCATGCACATCTGGTTCCCCTCTGGCAGTATATTAATAGAAGGAAGGGAGGAGCTGCTTTTATGAAAAGATTAGCGCTCCAACTCCGTGAGTCGAAAAGACTCTTCAAAAGCTTCACCAAACGGGCTGAATGAGTTTTGAAACTAGGAGGCACTGTTTCTTTTGAATGGCCACGTCCCTCGATTGGCTGGAAGAGACCAGATGTCGTAGCTGTCTTTGATTCGCACCCGGAGTTTATGGAGGTCGAATTCGATGGATGCGCAGTGGGCCTGAGATCCAAAAAGGGTATTCCTTCCCATCAAAAAGCCCTGGCGTGTAAACATTACATCCCAAAGAATAGTAGATGCGTTTAAAGATAAAAGGTGTAGTTGTGAGCATCAACATGAAAAATGTGAAGGTTCGGAAACGGCGCGATCAGCCATGTATCCCCCAGAGATGACATTTTGATCACCCAAGCGCTGTACCCTGCTAAGTGCGCACAACAGCATGCTCCCGCCATGCCTTGCACACCCCGTTCTACTGAACCCCAAGAGCACCGAGAGGTTGAACAACATCTTAAGCACTATCTGCTTTCGAGGATCCTGCAGTTGCCGTAGAAACAGATCCAAAAGTAAACGGTTTAGTGGCAGAGCTCCTTGACCATGAACGTTTGTTGTCACAGGCCTTCGGGCCCGAAGATAACACTCGACCCTACCACGAGGTCCAAGCCATGGTGACGAAGTTGCTCTCTAGGGCGGAGATGTTGTCAAACCCCCTCGCACTTGAAGCAGTCAAAGTGGAAGCTGACGGGCTCATCAAGGCAGGGACGTGGTCTCTCGACTCGGTCAGTGAGAAAGAGGAGGTCCGGGCAGAAGCGAAACGCACTGGGGTCTCTGTCCACTTCGGACAGTTGATGACCATCGCTTCCATCAAATTCTTTGAGCTCGCACAACATCTTCACAAAATGAAGGGTAGAATCGTCTACCGTGGAGATTGCGCGAAAGATGAGCACAGTGCAGCGGCGGTATATCAGGAACTAGGAGCGAACCCCACTTCGGTCCAGGGTTTAAACGCCTGTTTAGCATACGGTTCCTTGCCAGGCCATAGCTCTTCTGCAGCTGATGCAGTTAAAGCGTATGTTCAAGCACTCCTGTCCTCAAAATATAAGACATGGATAGAACTTCCGCCGGAGCTAAGACCTAAACATTGGCGAGATAAGTTTGTTAAACCCGTTGTCCTCTTAGTTAAAGCCTTGTATGGCCATCCTGACGCCGGTGGTCTCTGGGAGCAACACCTTGAGAAAATTATCCATAACCTAGGAGGTCAAGAGATGCCAGAATATCCAGGTAACTTCTTTTTCCCCGACACAAAGTTGTTACTTTCCACTTATGTGGATGACCTCACATTAGCTGGACCCTCCTATCTGCATGAAGCCTTTTTGGACAAAGCTAACATCGGTTGTGGGTATTGAACCACCTGAACCAACATACCGAATCTTAGGTCGCAATCATCTAGTAATGCCATTATCCAAAACTGAAGGTTCCGAGGAATGTGCTGCGTTTCGCGCACAAGCAGCCTTAGTCTTTGACATGCTAGATTATGCACACCAAACAGTAGACCTTTATAAGTCCATCACCAACACTAAAAGTTTGAAACACGCAGCCACCCCTTTTGCACCCGAGGGTTCTGTCTCAGTTGATGATGAAGAGGCAAAAGGTGAGCTGGCTCCCAATGCGTGTCGCATTCTTATGAAGGCGTTGTGGCTTGGTCGGCTGTCTAGACCTGACATAATTAAGCCCATCAACGATTTAGCGACTAAAGTGCAGTCTTGGTCCAGGGGGGATGATCAGAGGTTGTTAAGACTCATCCAATATATAGACTCTACACCCCAATACCGGCTTGTAACTACCATCAAAGATAATCCCGAAGATCTCGAACTACGTTTTTACGTAGATGCCGATTTCGCCGGTGATCGTCCAAGCGGGAAATCCACATCCGGTGGGTACTTAGTCTTATACGGGCCTAACTCCTTCTTTCCCCTTGCGTGGGTTAGCAAGCGCCAGACGTCCACATCGCGTTCTAGAACCGAATCAGAGGTGGTGTCATTGGCACATTCCCTTTACCAGGAGGGCTTACCAGCTTTACAGCTATGGGAGCTTCTCCTTGGACGCACTGTGACCCTCCGAGTCTTGGAAGATCACCAAGCTACTATTCTAGTAGTCCGAAAAGGTTGCTCCCCAAAGCTCAGGCATATAACACGCACTCACAAAGTAGACTTGTCTGGCCTCTCAGAGAGAGGTGTTTCGTGACGATTAGGCCGAGCTTGGGTATTGCCAAACAGACAGCGAAGCCGCAGACATCTTTACTAAGGCGTTGCCACCCCAAAAGTGGGCTCTGGCACCTTGCTTGTTGGGCATTCGCACCGATTTAAGTAATGAACTCAGATCCAAGGAAGGGGCTGCGTCCTCGCGCCCTAAGTAGCCTTGTAGGAAGACATTTCCCAGAGTGGGACTGGGTAGGGGGGAGTAGAAATATTACGACCCCATTACCCCCACTGTATAGTCTACTTGTAGTTCACTACTCACTGTAGCTATGAAACCAACTATATCTAGAAGCGTTAGATATAGTAATAGCCCTGTAGTAGAGTAGGAATTGACCGTCCCTAACTTCCAGCAGGGTTGGTCATAGTAGCCTTCCGTACCTACATGGCTCAAGCGCCCATAGCAAAAAGGGCGTTTGCTGATTTTGGTGCTGAGGAGTTCAACTTGGTTGTTTCTTTGTTGTTCCCCTCTTTTCTCTAAAATAATATAATATAATATGGTATATTATAATATAATATATTTTTTTTGAATATAGTAGAAAATATTATAATATAATATAAAGTAATATAATATAATATAATTTAATATATAATATAATATAACATAATATGATATAAAAAAATGAATATATTATATTGTAATATAATATAACTTAAAAATGTTGTAAAACATAATATAATATAATTTAATAGCATAAAATAAAATAAGATAAAATAAAATAAACTATAATT
>Ga0126342_10010457_pt1 | contig 16599 bp, 18 predicted proteins | sample Cyp1metagenome_FD_92528 | JGI IMG/M metagenome (GOLD analysis project Ga0126342, IMG submission 92528) | Coral microbial communities from Lord Howe Island, Old Settlement Bay, Australia - Cyphastrea 1 metagenome | ecosystem: Host-associated > Invertebrates > Cnidaria > Coral ... | reverse complement strand
TTCCTACCTTTTCGCGCATCTGTATCTTCTGTCCTCTTACTCTTTCTCTTCTGACTCTTCTCACCTCTGCTTTTCAACTGTCCATATTGTCGGAAGTTTCACTTCTAAACTTCCTTCGATAATATGGATATAATTAATTGAATTGGAGGGATTATATAGTTCGTGAAAGTTGTCACGGATTCCTGGACGAAACTGCAAGTCTATGGATAACTTTATCTGCTTCAATATCCATCTCCAGAAATCTCCAGAATACCTTTCAAGCAATGGCATTGTGGCACTATGTGGCACTTCAAATGGCTCTCTGTTTCCCAGCACCGCAATTCTACCCCAAAAACCGTTCGCTTCAGATCCACCCTGTTCCAGTTCCAATTTCCAGCGTTTCAGTCCTGGTCTTCACTGCTACCACACAGCCTAAGTTGGCACTTCAAGTATCGCGAGCATGTCAAAATGTTAAAACATGCCGATCTCATCCGATCTCCATGGGCATCAGATGTATACATGTTGAGTGATTTTAGTGCTCGTTATTCCCCACATCTTTGCATGGGGTTCTTGTTTTTCTGTTGTGCACTCCCGTCCGCCCGCCGCCCTCTGTCATACACAACTCTTGAACACAACTCTTAAAAGTCTTCTTTGTCTTTCCTGCCTTCTCCGTACCGCTTCAACCCCTTGTTTGTAACTATTGGAAGAAATTGACTTGTGTGGTTATCCAGTCCTTTCCCTCAAAAGCCATTCTTTTAGACACCGATCGCTTTCGACGATATTCATGCAAAATTGCTATCAATTGAGGTCGTTCATAGGTGGTTCAAGTATTGGAACATATTGGAACTGTATGCTGCTAGGTGACTCCTCAAAGGTACCTTGAACAGCACGATCAATCAGCCTGGTGGATCTGGCGGAACGACGATCCCTGCGAATCCCTTCGAATCAGCTGCAGAAATATCAGAAATCACAGCCTATTTCTCTCATCATCATCTGGAAACCTCAGCATGATAATCATTGAAGCTCAAGTCTCATTCTTCAATTCCCAGACGCCATCACAATGGACAGAAATCATCAGAAAACATAGAAATAAAAAAAAAAAACACAACACATTCATTCACACTTGATTTCTGTGTTTGAAGTCCAAGGAGCTCTGGCAGCACGTCGTCCATCAGATTGGTCAAATCCTGGCGCATAGCAGGGATGGATGGTCCTATGGTCCCAATGGTCTCATGCCGGATCCTGCTTGGAGACTGTGCCAGTCACGTCCGAACTATACAAACGGAAGAGGAATCCTTGGTGCACTTGGCATATCTTAAGGCATATTAAGGCATATCTTGGCATATCTTGGCATGGCACACGTTTCAACCCGTTTCAACCCGTTTCAACCCGTTTCAACCCGTTTCAACCCGTTTCAAAGGACGCTATGATGTGCCTTTCACTGTAGATATGGCATGGCAACTGCGGCCAAGTCACTCATCTTATCATCCAGTGCAGCTCGTTCGCTGAATACACCTTGTTTTAAAAAGGCCAACTAAAGGCCACATGCCCATCACGGTGCCATCACAATGCCATCATGTTGCCATGTATATCAATATATATCAATATATATCAATATATATCAATGTACAGGCAATGCAAACATGCTTTGACTCCTCCATGGCTGCTGTAGCCAAGAGGCTTAGGGCAGAAGCCAAGATGACCTCATCTGCTGTGCATCCCGCATTCAACAGTCAGGAAGTTTGACAACATCAACTTTCGCCAGAGCAAACTGAATGCAAACGGAATACAGAATCAGTTCGTAAACTACTGCAGCAAAGTTGCAAAGTCGATCTGCTCTGGCAATTTCCTTGAAGTCAAATTGGGAATCACGAATCTCCCATGACTTTCGTTGGTATACTTCCACTTGTTGATTCTGGTGATGCCTCATTTAAACTTTATTGAACAAAAATGCCTCAAATTCGTCAAATTCGTCAAGGAACAGGGCCGACAGCATCCGGTCTTGTAGCGGCCCCTGGAAGTAGGGCACTTCCTGGATGATTTTTTCCTCAGAATTTCCCATCCAACAGGTCTGAAATGGGTTGAAATTTTGATGGTTCAACATGTTTCACCATGTTTCACCTAGTTTCAACCACTTCAGCTATAGCAGCTAGGGTCTGTGCGGCCTCTTCATGTGAGTTGCCATCTGTGATCTTCATGAAGCTCATGTACCTTGAAGCAGGGGATTGATGGGATTGATGGGATTGATGGGATTGGGACTGGAAACATCTGGAAACCATGGCAAAATATGGCAAAAAGATTGCAAAATATGGCAAAAAGATGGCAAAGCCATGGCGCATGATATTCACTGCTCAGACTACCGGACCTACTTCGATCATCGATCCAGGTCGCAATCTGGAGATCTCAGATCTTGAAAGGCCAGTTCGGCAACACAGCGCCTGTCCAACCGGAGAAATGTTCAACACATTGGACCACCTTTGGGTGTTCACCACATTCTGTTTACATTCTGTTTACTGTTCAACATGGCAGAGGCTCACACCGCGACCATCAAATTCCAGTCTCAGCTGCAAACAGCACCACCGGCGTAATCAGGACCCAATTTATATTATATTAATATACGTAGTTGTTCGAAATATCTTTGCAATGTTGTTGAGAAATTCGTGGGCTGTGCCTCGAAATCTTCGTTGGACAGCTTTCTTGCATTTGGCGGATGTACCTGAGATACAAATGTGATAAACAGTGTGAAAACAGCCATGTATGTATACGAGTGTATACTCATTGAGTCATAAATCGTCATAATATGATAATAACCAGTCTGTGTTTTCACTTTTTGCACTTTATGCACACTTAAGTGAGTATCTCTAGTTGCACGTCTAAGCTATTCTCATCTATTCTCAGTTGAATGGCCTCAGTCTGCTGCAATATCTACACGTCTGAAGCACAGCTGTGCAAGTGCTGAGCTAAGCACACGAGCTAGTTGTTGATCAGAGATCCAGCGTCCAATGAACTTCATGCCCACAAAGAGAAGCCCCCTCGGCCATGTTGAACACTTTGAACTAATTCTGCATATTTCTGCATGAAGTTCAACATGTGGGCAGAATGTACATTGGCCAACTGGCACAATGCCTTGCAGAATGTGAGGCTTGCACGCAACCAGGACAAAAAGACCGATTGTCCCATACAGCCTCAAGCACAGCGCCCACTTGTTTCGTACAATGAGCAAATTGAACAGTCATGAACAGTCAAAGTTTCTCAACAAATGGCTCTCGTTTCGTGGATTGTTTACCGACAGAGCTGTCGAAATCGGGCCAAGGCCATGGTACTTGGAAGGCAATCTCAAGCATCGAAGCCCAAAGGGGGGGGGTGCAAAAAAGACCCAAATGCAGGTGTGAATTCTACTTATTCTGGCTGCCAGGAATCGAAGGCGTTTAGTTTCCAACGGTTTCCAAACTGCTTAGATTCCTTAGATTATCTTTATGGATTTTTTGGGATGTTTTGGATTCTGGGGCCAGCGAATGCCAGCGAAACTGTTTCCTCTCTCCATCTCTCTCCATGTGACCGCCTTTTTACAAGTCCCTGAGTTCATGGATCTTTGAAGCGATACTCGGTTTGCATCAGTCCGGCTCACCGGTTATCATGTCGTGGGACCCTTGAGTCACTGTAAATCTGAATTTCAGCGATTTTATGTTATTTTCAGATTTTTCAGTCTGCATTTTCTGCATGTAGAACTGAAGACAGCTGCGATTTCGAGTAAGTCTCTTCACGGGCATGACGCTATGCATTACCTCTATGACCTGGGGTCATTGATTCATTGATCCTGACTCATCAAGAATCTGCACTTTGCAAGCCCGAAAATGCCCGAAATATGCAAATGGAAGCAATTCTGCACGTTGATCACACATGCACAGGTCTCAGGGACTGTTCGTTACTAATTAGTTTATTGTTTCTGGCTTTCCAAGACCTTTCCATACCTTTCCCAAATGCCGCAGGTCCTTCCCAAACCCAACAAGTTTGCCAGCGCGGCATAAACGTCCGTGCCTTGAAACCATCGATGGCTCCAAGGCTACTCCAAATATCTCCAAACTTTTCATCCTTTTTGAAAAACCTTTTTGGGTTCTGAGTTCTCAAAAGAAACCTGAAAGACTTTTCAAATTGACCTGTCAATTCATTCAAATCAAACTCTCTGGATGAATTCCTTCCATTCTACACCATCTCTGCCTGTCATGGCCAGCTGCTGAACATGCTATACCGGCTATACCAATCTTTTCCATGCTACTATTCTGATGATTTCTGATGATTTCTGATGTTTCTGTTCTCAAGGAACTGCGATAGTCTGTGACATTCTGTGACTTCAACCGAGTCAGACTCAGGCACCAACCCAACATAGCTCGATGAACCCGTTCTTTCTGCGCTTGCGCTCCTCAAAACTGCAACGTTACAATTGCAGAGGCCCAAAAGGTCTCCGATTGCTTTCCTGAAACGCGAGTTTGGAGGGTTCTACTTATACTCATGGCCACAACTAAATAGCGCGTGTGGTTCAACTTCAACTTTTATGTGGGTTTTGAGCTTAGGCTTACACACATGCAGATCAAACAAACTGCCAATAGTCAAATGCCCGTCTCTAATCTGGCGAGATTGTGGATAGTTCATGAAAGCCAAGCCTAGGCTATACCATTATACTACTAATCATACTTGTTTCATGGTGGTTGCTACTTGGACAACTGGTGGATCGTGGCGAAAGGTCCTCGCATTGAAAATAATCGAAGCTCCGCAGCCTGCCAAAGCAGACGAACTGACCGCTGAAGGAATCCATTGCAATCGTTGTGTCGTTACATTAAATCGCATTGAATCCTCTATAAAAACCGATCATAATCCGTTATCCAAGTTATCCCATTGTTTTGATTGAACATGATTGAACATATCATATATATCCTAATCCCATTGTTTTTAAAAAGTGGGATGAGTATCCCATTGACCCTGGACCCTCCAAAAACCCAGTGGGACCCATGGCTTCGATCCCCACCTTATTGGCCAGGAACACGATCAGAGATTCCGTCGACCGGCTTTGCGACTGCTGGGCCGTGAACAACGACATGGCCAGGTCAACCTGGAGCTTTTCCGAAGATCTTGGGTCAACAAAGATGTTCGGATCATAAAATCTATGATAAATATTGATAAATGTCATAAATGTAACGTAAATCTATGATAAATGTTCATAAATTTGATGTATATAGACTAGAATGATGTAGAGGATGCCAAGAAAGGAACTCTCTTTAACAATTTTAGCATCTTCACACCCTCGTATTGCCTTGCCAGGGGATAGATCCCCCGAGCTCCGCAAGGTGCGTTCAATTGCGACCTGAAGCCAATCGTTTCTGGACAAAAAATGCGTGTCCGCCGAACATGCAGAAATATTGAACGATTGGAAAGGAAAACACAAGAATTTGATGCTAACTGAATAACTGAAGATGACAAACAGTGTCAAACAGTTCATGTGGAGGTGTGTCCAAGAGGGTTCATTAATTGACAAAGGCAAAAAACCTGCCAAAGTTTGCTGAGCTCATGGCAAACTGTTGCAACTCAACCAACAGGGTGGCCTAGCCAGCACGTTGACAACCTCTTCAGTGTGGATTACATTCGTAAGACTTGAAAATGTACGCTGAGTGTGCAATAGTAAAACATCTTGAAATGTCATCGCGCCCTTCGGTGGGTTAGCGGTTAGCATCTGATAAACATATAGAAGCGAAATGGTGTTTGTTTCCTTCAGGCTCAGTTTCAGAGCAAATCACAGCAGAATGCATTTGAACATCGTGATGTCGTAAAAAAGTCATTGTTAACATTCAGGTCTGTGAGGAATCTGCACAAATCTGTCACACAAGAACTGCAGTGACTTATTAAGGCTCACACAACTCCCTGGCCGAAGGCTGCCTGTCGATGGGACAGACTCCACACGAATCTTGTGCTTTTGTTTCAACGTATCCGATCAAAAAAGACTGCGACAAAACCACATCAACAATCAAAGCAAACGGAAAGCAAACGGAAAGGTGGAGAATGGCGCCAAGTTTCGGTCGGAAAGTTGCCAAACGTTTTCGTTATTTTTCGCAGTCGATATTTGCCAAACGTATTTGCATAGCTCGCGGTCACTCGCATAGGCCTCCACTTGTTTTCGTTCAAGCCCTGCTGCCCCCAAGACCTGAAAGAAAATCGATGAACCCCACAATGGTTGGCAACTGAAATCTGTAAATATGATTAAATATGTCCACTTATGGCAGACTATTGTGACTTATAAATACTTAGTCTGAAGTTTGATAAGTGATAACAGTGATAACAGTGATAACAGTGATAACAGTGATAACTATAATTAGTCTTGACTTGCAACACAAGTAAACTTAGTAAACTGGCGCCATTTGCCAATTCGAAGTTTATTCCAACCCAAACTGGGTGGTCTCGCTGAGATGGACGCTGGACCACTACCAACCGACAGGGCACCAGCCACCAGAGCTGGCCTCAAATTGAACATGCGACAACTGCGACAATTTGTTTATCTCAATCATCTGATATCATCTGATATCTGTGTAAATGCTTTGTTCCAAGCGAGATTTCTCAGTGTTTCTCCCCAAAATCTCCAACTCTTCTCATTGTCCAAGCTTTTCCTTTCCAGCTAAGCTTCCGGCATGCTGGCTTCCAGGTACCGTAGCTGCCGCAGTGTCAGCAACAAGGACCGCTGCTCCTCTTTGGGAAGCTGAAGCCAACGATGTCGGACCTCACTGAATCTTATCCAAAGAGCCATGTAGAGCCGTGACGACATTTAAGTGACCACTTGTGCTATGTTACGGTAATTTTGTGAAAGAATAAAGTATATAATATAATATATAATCAGTATACAATCAGTATATAATCAGTATAGACAATAGATTGAGCAAACATACCAAAACAAGATTCAAGAAAAAGGCAGGAATTCCATGCGCCAAGAGAAACTCCAGACAAGACCCCAACAGCAGCGCACAGCGCCATGACGCAACCAGGTGGGTAGGAAGCGCAAAGGCCAGTTACAGCCTCAAGATTGGTGATGGTCTGCTCTCAGGCTCTCAGGTCTCAAAAATTCTCATAAGAAAAAATGACTGAGTCTACCACTGCTTCCATGAAAGGCAGAGTGGCCTGTTTTGATATCACTGGCTGCTTGCACGGCACTTCAAATGCTTCAATTGGCATACATATAGGCATACATAGGCCGCTTCGGCTTCAAGCAGCGATGAGAAATAGTTGCTTCAGTTTAGAGATGCTAAGTCTGACAACTCGCTCCACAACTGGGGGTCCTCCAAAGCCATAGCTTGTTTGAAAGCTGAAGAGGCCTGTCCGTAGACGAGCGGCATGACATCGAAAAGAAGGCTTAACCATATTAACACATCTCAACTGTTCTCTTCATCCACGTCCGGGATGCTGGTCCCTTTTCACATCCAAAACTTGTATCCGCGGTATTGAGCCGCAACGCTACTTGCCGTCCTTCAATATCCACCAAAATGACAACAGTTTCCAGACATTTCCAGACGCCTCCAATTTGGATCTCACTGGTACCATCCCCATGCCCTTGGTCGCTCCAAGTGCAGCAAGAGCCACATAGAGCCACAGCAAAAACGTGAAATCAACTTTGTTCAACCAGTTCAAATCGATTCGAATCAGTTCAATTTGAGAAAGCTGTATAAAGCTATGAGCTCAGGAGCCAACTTCGGACAATATCCTAAAAACAGGACATTGTCTATGCCCAATTCATGATGTTCTCTGGATGCATCGAATAACATCGAATACTGCCACGAAAGTCTTGTGCGTCAACTGGTCATCTGCATCCATCTGCATCTTGCGATATCTTGCGGCCTAAAGGAGTTCCATGAACTGCCCGGCTGTACGATGGAAGTACCTTCCTGGCCGAAGCACGGCAGGGCGTGCATTTTTTGGTGTCCTCTTATCATCCCGTGCCGGGATGCCGGGATCTGGCAACCAAACAGCAGGCAAGAGTTCCATATGTTCCATCGGACATGATGTGTAAATGGATGAAACATATGACTCTGAAACATATTGGAAACAAACATCTATATCAGAATGAAATGTAGAATCATTGAGGAAAATAAAGCTTCTCAATCCAAGTCCGTTTTCAGTCCTCTGTTTGCTTCGCAGCTGCCATGCAAACCTCATGGGTGTGCAGTCTGCATATGTCTGCATCTACCATCATGCCAATCAGATCCAACCATATCCAACCTATTCTTGGGCATCATGCTAAGTCATGCTACATCCATCCATTCCATGGGGGATCTCCAAGCCTTGCGGCGCGAGCACCTTGGGTATGCCAGTGCTGCAGCTGGCAGGTAGGTGACATACCTGCAAATGGACTCACTGATGGACATGACAAATATGACTTTGGCTTTGACTCATGTTTGAATAATTTCACCAAAGACTCTGCAATTCACATGGACGTCACGTAGGATTGTATCATTTACAGGGTCTTGCAGCATGGTGCGGCACATTTTTCAAATCTCTTTGCTCAGCGGCCTGCAGCTTCAGTTTGCACATGTCTGTGCCTTTATAGGCTCCGACCCGCTTGGGACAGCTGTCGCAGCGAGTGCCAAATATGCCGTCCTCTCGTAGCCCATTTTGTTGGTTGCCCTACGTAAGGCCTGTAATCGTTGGACAGGAAGAACGTGCATAGCCCTTTGGCCAAAGCTCTGGCTTTCCCTGAGCGCTTGCAATCTTTTCTTCAGCGCTTTGTCCTCCTCCACCCCATCCCTCGCATTCTGACCCAAGTGGCAGACGAAGGTCTGCTTCGCAGTCCTCCAAGGCTTCTTTTGCTCTTGGCTAGAGGAACACTGCAGTTCCAGGACAAGGCTGCCATCTAAGATGGCCTATAGTGGATGTCTTGCAGCTGCAACTGATTCTTACAGCCATCGCATTCATCACGGGAGCTGTCCGAGACCGACGGTATGCGCAAGGGTCGGTTGAATCTCAAACTCGGTCCAAGCTTGAAAAGTCGTCATTAGATTTGGAGGTTGTCTGCTCTCTGCTGCTTTCGAGTACTGCGCATTAATATGCGGACTGCATTTGATCCTGAAAGTGGGATTGTAAATGAAGTGTCTATTTTCGGACTCCTGACTACTCAAGAATGCATCTCGCATCCTTGCAGCATAATGTGGTAACTTCTCTCACTGTGCCGCAGCGGAACGAATGGCGGGGGTTTGCCATACAGTGGTCGCTTTTTTCCACGCGTTTTTTTTTTCGAATCCAACGGGAACCATCTGCAAAAGATTGACTAAACCACAGGCACATGCTATCTGCATCAACTGTAGCACTGCGTGGCTGGTCTGCTCAGTCTGCTCAGTCTGTTCAGTCTGGGTCAGCGGCTTGAGGGGTGCATCCACAAGGAGATTTAAAAGATGTGGGTTGCAATTGGGTGCATTGATCCGTCTTGATCCGTTTTGATTGTAGATATCCCGAAGCGTTTTGGCGCCAATAAAATCAAGTTGATCGCCAGATCACCGGTTGGGCTCTGCCATTGTCCTCTGCAAGGCATTGATGCTTGGACGCTTGGACGCGCCAAGTTATGCCAAGTTATTCATAGTCTATTCCTTTCGCGTTTCAATCGGCTCAGAACTGCATGGAACCGTCTAGGCCTGTGCTCCCAAGACGTTGAGCCGCTGCCATTGAGTATTTGCACAGTATCGTAGCCACCGAGTATCTCCACAAAATGCACGTCATCGGTTCGACTTCTGTGTGTTCTCAGAGTTCTCATGTCTAATTGAGAAAGTCATAGCTGCTACCCTCTGGAATCCTCTGGAGAGCTGCAACGACACACATCTGCACACTCGTCCTATCCTAAGATCGTCCCAGTGCCTTCTCTCTATGTCTGCCTTCCTTCATCTTCCTTCATCTTCATCTGCTTCTGCCACCTTCTCGGCAGCCTTCTCCTTGGCTTTGTCCTTCTTTCTGTCTCGGACGCCTCCGTTGTTCTCTTTCTGAGTTGCGGGCATCTGCTTGATTCTGCTTGGCTACCTGCTCCGCAGTCTCATCCGTTTTTGGCTCTGGATGGCTCTGGCCAACCCTGGCAGCTGTGGGCTAACCATCCCAAAGATGGCCGAGCACTGCGACAGGGCCAAACGGCAGGTTCTCGTGGCCTAGCAAATCTATACAAATCTATCTTTCTATATCATTCTATAGCTTGCTATTGCAATTGCTATATTTTGCTATTCTACAATTCATCTCTTGGGACCGACATCGCAAACATGTACTGGCGCCAGCTTCGATCGTTGGAAGTGTCTCGTCTGAGGCGTTCCAGACGGCTTTTGGCATCATCAATGAAGCGTTGCAGTTTCCACAGGGTGTACTTCTCATCCTAGGCAAAGGATGGCAAAGGATCCAAGTTCAGCAAACATCAGCACCACGTGAATCGATGCTTCTTGCAAATCTTGCAAATGCGGATGAAAAGGCTCCATCCAAAAATCGTGACAACCCAAGCAGCTCTACATATCTCTACATATTGTACATCTTGATTATCCACGTCGCATCTTTCATGAAAAAGCAAGAAGAAAAACACAAACCAGCAACTCTCAATTGTCATTTGCAACACGATGTTTGACCACAATGTCAAGTGGCTCTGCGCACAACGATCGCCGTACGTCTTTTGCTGGTCAAACGCTTTTGAAGAAGTTTTTCCTCAAGGATCAGAAGCACAATTCGATATTCAAGCGCCCAGAAAGTCTTGTTGAACATGTGAGCACTCTCGTTCAAACCAAAACAATCCGTGGCAAGCCTCAATCCAAAATGACCAACATAATCCAACATATCTAAGTCCAAAGTTTGCCCTGTGCCGTGCAGCTCCTGTCCTCTTCTTCCAGGGAGCCTCCTGGATAGCGTGACCACGCCTGCGCCAGTGCTGCACTGAGATCTTCCAGGGCAGCCATCTCTTCTTCCGGCAGCAGCCATTCGCACTCGATGTCCAAATGCCATTCCTTGACATCGGTCACCGAGGTCTGTAGGTCATATACGACAACGTACGGCAACCAGGTGATGGGCTGATGCTACTCTTAGAGCGCCAGGAATATTTAGGAACATACGAAATAGATTGGGAATATTTTGGAGAATCCAAAAAGTTAAACATATTTGGCTGATTCTTCTCTGCAATTACACTTAAGCAAAAAACAAATACTGCAAATATTAGCATCTTTGGCTATATAGACTGTCAAGTACATCTAGTCAGTAGTAAAGTTTACAACAGCTGTGGGGAAAAGGTTCTGTCCATACGTCGCTGGGATCCATGCAACGCTCCGCATGGCGACTGCGCCAAATACGCGCAAAGCTGAGCGCCTTCAGCCAGGTGCCTGACAAACACCGGATGTCCCAAAGCAGCTTCTCAAATCTTCTCATTCTAATGAAAACAAAGCACAGCAACGGACACCGGTGGCCAAATTGAAAATTCGAAACCAAGAAAGATTGCGAAAAGCACCATTCACCAGTGTGGCCAACAGTTACTTAAGTGTTGCAACATACTTTCAAACCCCACATTTATCCCGTCCGTGATCCGCATGCCTTCACCCGGGCACGCATCCAGAGTAAAGACAATGTTTTTGCCGATGGCTTTGCCCAAGGGATTCGGATCATTGGGATCCCGAAAAATCCGAAAATGATCCACTGCTTGAAATTCCAATTTGATCTTCGTCAAACAAGTGGAATTGTGGAGCCAGGGGCTCACGAAGCCATACTTCAGTAGCAAGTGCGTGTTGCTGAACAGTCCTGTGAAGAATTGTCAATTTGGCCACAAAACCTGAAAACCTTCAATATACATCTTTAAACACAACCAGCAAGTTCATGAATCATGACCTAACATGTCCACAAAACAGTTTCTTGGTCTGTTGTGAGATTTACCTACATTTGCAACAGAAGTTGTGACATGTTGGACATGTTGTGCCGCAAAGCAACAGAAACCAACTGTGTAAGTCAATTTGCAAAGCACTACCAAGCATCCGTAAGTGATGCTCACTTCCTCGCCCTTTGCGATGGTTTGTTGCGACTTCAACAGGGCATTGAAGTCACCAGTGTTTTGCTGAATTTCCACCATAGCACTACCAGTCTCCATGGCTGAAATATCCTGGCACAGTTCAAATGCTGTCACTAGTTACTAGTTGTCACTTTCAGGCATGTCTCAATATGTCTCATCTATACCTCTTGCGTGGCATATCATGTCATGATATGTGCCATGGATTGCCATGCATTGCCATGCTATCCATGTTTGCGTCGGCATTTGGTTTCTGTTCCTGGTGTTTCCCGACTTCGGGCATGTTGACGCCATGATTCACCAAATCAATCATCGGATACAGAGCTGCCACTGGAGGATCCGTTTGCAAAGTAAAGGTGCGAGTCGCAACGAAAGCATAGGCAGCCTGGCATAGAAGTCTTGAACAGATTTGAACAGGCCAGCTTGGCATACAATTGATAAAGGATGATAAAGGCTGATGTATATCATAACTTACCCTTGTAGCATACTTTTCTACACTTCCAGCACTTGAGGATACTTGAGGCCTTCAGTCTTCGCAACAAAAAGTGTCAGTAGAGTGCTCAGTAGACGACAAATTCAAAAAGTGAACTGAAATGCTGTCGGGTTTGGGTCAGCCTGAAATCTGGGTGACAATTACCAGAGACACTCATCTACATGCAGCAGTATCCTTTCCCATCTTTGCAGTAGCGTGCAATTTTTGGACTGCCCTGCCCCCCTCCGTGCTGCTAAACCTCAACAGCATTGAAGAAACTGAAACTCAACATGCAACAAGAACATCAAAACCCATCGGACCTGAAATTCTGCTAGTCCATGCTTAGCTGCCAAAGCTGGCGATGCTGATTTCAACACTTCATACCTGGGGCGTTTATGCCAAGCATTGGGCAAATGGAAGAATGGTTGGGCAAAGCTCCTATGCTCTGTGCATACTCCTGCAACTGCTATTGGCCAGCTGAGTCTCTCTTGGCCAATGGCTCGAAACATCTTGGGAAGCTCTGTTAATGCGGAAGTGCCTCACATTGTTTGGCAGCCAACACATAGGTACCGTATGGTATGAAAAACATTGAAAAACATCTTACAACTTTGCTGTGTGATTTGAAATGACACACGAGGTAAAACGGTGAAACCTCACGATTTTGGAATTGAAGCTATGTCAGGTGATGTCAGGTGTGTTCCCCGTGTTCCCAGACGGCCTTTCAATTCTGCTTTGTCTTCTTTGGTCCAAAAGAGTGGGATCTCCGGGACGGTTGCTGGAAAACTCTTGCGTAGATCCAGCAGGTAAGGTGCAAATCGCGTGGATGGTTTCGTTAAGACGAGCTGCTGCATGATGAAGGCTGTCAGCAGAAGTTTGTTGGACAACTTCTTCGCCGTCTCGTTTCCGCGCAAGTACCGCGCAACATCTGACACTTCCTCTGACTCATGTTCGATGGTCTCATCAAACAGAATGCACCTCAGAACAGCACAGCACCAAAAAAAATGACTAATCAATGACTATCGGAAGGAACCAAAAATGTATGATGTACTTATGTGTACTTATAAAGTGCTTATAGTCTAGTGCAGTAAAAAATATTTTGTTTCAACATGTTGCATGCTTTGAAAAACAGAATCGTGCCTGGATGGCACTGAGATCAATAGCTGTGGCGAAATGGTTTCGGCGGCGAAAATGCCCCGTCCATGCGATGCACCAATCTGCAATTTCTTCGAGAAACTTCCTTGACAATCCTTGGGAGGTGGACCATCAAAAAAATAGAAACACCCAAAAATCACCTTCCAACACTTCGAATGATTTTTGTTGCTAACCCATCCACTTTCATGGAAGGTGGCAATCAAAAATCACCCAAAATCACCCAGTTCACTTGGCAAATTCAGCCAGCCTCATGAACTTTATGTTGCCCAAAACATCTTGGATTCCACACTGATACTGATAATCATTCAACAAGATTCCTTCAGCCATTGAATCGCATCCGAGCTGTCAGGTAGCTCACCACTCGCTATCACGAAGGTAAATGCCAAGGGAATGCCCCGCACCACAAACATGGACCAATGCCAGTGGTAAACTACTGGAGTATCAAATCTGAATAACTGAATGTTATCTGAATATATATCTGAATGTACCCTTAAAATGTAAATCAGCACATGGCCAGTCTCCAATCATCACATGTTATGAGCGGTCAGGTCACTGCAAACGATTCTGGGCAACGACTAACGATGATTCGGTGTGGGTAGAATGACAGCCACAGACTGAATCCACTGAAGCACGTGTTGCTCCTGAAATGCCATATATCACATATCATGTCAAAGTGAAAGTGCCACTGTTCCAACTGCAACTTAGACCTGAAGTGGCGCTGTTTGAATGCTATACAGGCTATACACAAATACCATTTGGAAGGACACTAGTGGCTGCGATGCACACCGGGCAGTGCAAGTGAAATTGAGGTGACTGGTCAAGTCCTCTATTGCCCGCACTTGCTATATTAACGCGGTCAGTAAGTTTCATAAGACCCTGCCTACAATTGTTTGTTAATCTTGTGAAAATGCATCGTGATGGGCAGGAGACACATCATTTATAGACTTTATAGCTCATGTCACTCATGTCACTCGTCTCTGATCATTCTCCATTCCAAATATTCCAATGACTTTGGACTTTGCCCTGGCCCAGTTTAGATCATCGGCCGCATCCGCCGCATCCGCTCCGATTGTTCAGCGCTTCGCGTAGATCTCTGACCTCAGGAGCCACGCGGCCACCTCGGAAAGTGCGTCACGGCATTGGTCAACTGCCTCCAGCTCTGGCCAACCACACGTTCAGCCACCATGATATCGATGATTATCGATGATTCTCGGAATCCGGCCTCCCACCGTGGTTCCGTGGTTTGTGGATGTTCTTGTGATGTGATAGCTTTAGCTTCACCTATAGATTGTTTTTTTGACAGATGTTTGCTTTGAATTGCCATATTGTCTTCTATGTTTTTTTGCTTTTGCTGCCCTACCCACCTCCCCACCCCCCCTCCACATATACAATAATAGTCTAGTATAGTCTCGTCTGGTTTTGTCTCTTTCTCAAGCGAACTAGCACTGACCTTATTTGCATCATCATCGTCTCGGTGGTCATCGTCATCATCGTCATCATCGTCATCATCGTCATCATCGTCATCATCGTCATCATCGTCATCATCATCGTCATCATCATCATCGTCATCATCATCATCATCATCGTCATCGTCATCATCATCATCATCATCATCCTCATCATCATCCTCATTCTCATCATCATCCTTCATCTTCTTTTTGGTTCCTCATCCGGCTTGCCCCTGGGTTGCAGCATTTTTACACGAACGACCTTTTACACACCAGAGCTTCTACGCAAACCAACTTTTGCACAAGTCAGCTTTTACACAAACCAGCTTTTACACGCTTTACACAACCCCTGCTTTGGGCCTGTAGGCCAATAATGCACCTCATATCAAGCAGAGTCTGGCAGAGTCTGTCAGAGTCCAGGGAGTCCGGTGGTTTTCAGCTCGCCGCTCTTGGATGAAGAAGGCCCGTCAGCCGTTCCAGAGCTTCCTCTGGAGGTTTTCCTCAGCGTTTGGGCCCCATTCCATGATTTAACGCCAGGATTTATAGGATTCATGTGGTATAATGTCCACATGGTGTCCACATGGCGTTACATCTATATTATCAATACATATCAATACTATCTGCTGTTGAAACATGACAGGACATGATGATGAGTCTTGTTTCTTACAGGGTTCTACAGTGGGATCATATTCAGGCTGGTTTCCGTGTTCCTCTTGGAGTGCCTGTCGCACAGCAGTGGAAGAGATGTCTGGAAGTTCAGGACCGACAATAAAATATCCTGTTTCGCAAAGGAGTTTCAGGATGTTTCAGGATCTGTTTCACAACAACAAACATTGCACAATTTGCACATTTCTGACTTCACTACATTGACTTCACTGTGCTGGAAAGTCCCCCCTTCTTAACCTGCAACATCTGATCAGCCTGTCCTGTGTCCAGGGGTACGCCATGTCTTCTGGCACCATCAATCACCTGGAATATTCCAAAAGTCAACCATCATCATGAGTAAAGATATCACAACTATGACCAGCATCATGATGAACAATACTAAACAAATCATACAAATCCAAATTTGACTAAACAGGACTAAACACCTCACTATTATGACTCATGACCAGTAAATCGTTGGCACATCTCGGTTGCACCTGCTTGGTAAAGCCAGGTCTTCCCATGGTGATGGAACGGCGGCGTTCTGTACATCCTCTCCATTTCCTCAGTACAGAACTGTGATGTTTGCTGTTTGCCAAATATAGATACGATCGTATATGAGTATCTGATAGTATATGATAGTATATGATAGTATATGATAGTATAGGATAGTATACGATAGTATATGATAGTATATGATAGTATATGATAGTATATGATAGTATATGAGTATATGATAGTATATGAGTATATGATAGTATATGATAGTATATGATAGTATATGATAGTATATGATAGTATATGATAGTATATGATAGTATATGATAGTATATGATAGTATATGATAGTATATGATAGTATATGAT
>Ga0126342_10010456_pt1 | contig 16599 bp, 6 predicted proteins | sample Cyp1metagenome_FD_92528 | JGI IMG/M metagenome (GOLD analysis project Ga0126342, IMG submission 92528) | Coral microbial communities from Lord Howe Island, Old Settlement Bay, Australia - Cyphastrea 1 metagenome | ecosystem: Host-associated > Invertebrates > Cnidaria > Coral ... | reverse complement strand
TTTTGCACCACTGGAATAAAAAATGATGAAAAATGATAAAAAAAAATGATAAAAAAATGATAAAAACATGATAAAAAAATGATACCTGAAGTGATAAAAAAATGAAGATGATAAAACATATGATAAAAAAATGATGAATGCAATGATAACCAAAATGATAAAAAAATGAAAAACATATTTTAAAGATTTCCAATGTGTAGCTGGCTCAGTTCTTCATAAGGTTGGTGGTTTGGAACATGAATTTTATTTTTCCATATATTGCGAATAATACTCCCAACTGACGAACTCATATTTTTCAGAGGGGTAGGTCAACCACCAACCAGAACATATGGGATATTGGCAAAGCCTACTTTTTGAGCAGATTTGGTACCGATCCACTGGACGTGCTGTACCATTTTTGAAGCCATAGAAATTGGGGTATATCCCCTTCCATAGTCATTACATAGACCTCATATATGGTAGGTACCTCCAATTGAGGTTTCCGAAATGGCCTCTGAAAAAAAAAACTGTCCAGTGCCAAAGTTCAAAGCCTTGGTTTCCCCATTCTTAGATGGCGATAAATTTGGGTATCCACCATCTGCAGACAAACTCATAATCCCATGATATCTCCATCATATCTATTGATATCCTCATGGTGTTTCCATGATATCCCCATTAGATCTCCTGAACAATTCCTATAAAGTGGTACTTGATGGCGCAATAATTCCAATGAATTCCCTTGAAGATCAGTATTATACTCCTATTTTGAAACAAACCCCTACTTAGGGGAGTGCATCCCAGGAATGGTAAGTGCGTAATAAGCCCTATATAACTATAACATTACAATACATTGTATGGTAAGATTATATATCACTATGGTATATATGCCATACACAAGAGGGTTATGCTATGCTTATTTGTCACTTAGTACTTGGGATGCTATCCAAAAATGGGTGTTTCAGGACATGCCTTATCCTCGGCACCTCGTCAGTTGACCTTTTGCCAGGTGCAGCTTCGATCTGTTTGTCCGACCCGTTCCTTGGTGACCATTACAACGACCTCACTGCGACCTCACTGGAAATGATGGTTAGTAAGGGGAAACATCCCCAAGATAGCCTTATTTCAGGTTGTTTTTCAAGGTTCCTGGATTTTCAGACAAGACAGAGCTAAGCTGAAGATGAAACTGGTCAGAAAGATTAGAGCGGAGAACTAAGGAAGTAGGTAGGTTTCACAGAGTTGCTTCAAGGACAAGCCTGCGCGTTGGACATGAGTTCCTCCTTGGGTTCCGACCGGGGGAGGGGCTCTCTTTTCGAAGTGAATCGAGCCTTATTTCAGGTTAGTGGATTATTGTAATTTACCCAGAATAATGTAACAATGTAGCCACATGTAACCACACACATTGTTTGAAAGGGCCATACATTTTTTCAACAGAGGGCTACAAATACTATCAAAATCTATCAAATTTCTGGGTCTTTCTGAGAATGATAGTATTATTTGATAGTATTTGATAGTATATTACTACTATTACTATTATTCATGGCCTATATACTATATACTTCCATAAATTGCCACTGGGATGATACGATCAAGCCTCAACCACCCACCGCATAGAGAACACTGCTCAGGTGGGTAGTACAATACATGGTTTATAGCTGGGTTATTGTCCATACTCTAGCTATCTCTAGCTGTACACATACGACATGTTTCTTTTCTTTTGCCATCCAAACTTATCCGTTGGGTTTTTCTTTTGTCATTGGACCAATTTTGGGATACCTCATATATTTCATGTCACACATATATGTCATTACTGTACATGATAAATATGTGCATTAAATTGATATAGCTCTCCTCAAAAAAGACGGAACCGTTTCAATTCACCATCCTTTTGTGGATTGGATCTTACTTGTTTGATCGTGTTTGCATCTTTTTGGGGTAGGTAAGGTTAGGTAAGTGTATATATATATATATACATACATATATTGTAATATGTAATATGTATATCATATTCTATCATATCAATCATCAGGTTTGCCACAGAAATCACTCTTTCGGTGTTCAACTTGGAGGGTGGGGCCCTCTGGCACGATAGCTTAGATCGGTAGATCGATCTACGTCGGGTTTAGCTTGACTGACCAGGTTGACCAACCAGGTTATTAGCAAAGTCACTAACCAACTGACTAGCTAATTAAAAAAGGCTCAGCAATCACGTTCTCCCATATAATGTGTACTGATCCCATGGTTAATCTAAGCAAAAAGGTGCATTAGTATTAGTATAAACCATAGTCTTAGTTGTTTAATGTTGTTTATATGGTTTTTGGACTAATGGCTAGATCAACAAGTGCAAACACCCCTTTTTTAAGTGGTTTTTCAGTGGGTTTTTTCTGTAACCATGGTAAGTCCACCTCCATAAGTTGGGATACGGCCCCTATAACTATGGTGGAAGATGTTTTTCACTTATTCATGAATACAAAAAATAATACAACTGGTTAACTCTGCAACTATGATTTTTTAAAGTTCAGAAGTGTGCCATGATTTTCTAGTTGGATCATAATCTTATCAATCCATCAATTGGGATATTGATTACTACCCATTATCGCAGGATTCCCATGGGATTGTCCCACTGTGGAATGGATGCCCACACCCCTTAAAGGTCCCCTGTTTTACTTGACCATGGCACATATCAAGTTGATTTTATATACTATATCCCATGTATCCCCATGATGATCCTCATTATACCATTACATAAATCACCATGATTGTTGGATTCCTAGGGTTTGCCGAAAGATATCTCCAAAAACTGTTGGTTAGCTAATTATATCCCATTAAATCACCATTGACATCACCACTTAAATCCATTTAAATCAACATTGAATCACCATTAAACCCTCATAAAATCACCATTGAATCACCATTTCCTGACCATAGCAGCCGTCGCCAAGGTTGGGTCGCACGGGTCCCGATTCCTTCTACGCAGTGTCCAAAGTTTTCGGCGAGGCGCCTGGCTATGATCGTTCGAAAGTCGTTCGGGATCCAGTGCTGACCGGAGAACAGAAAACTCGTTCGCATATCCCACTATCATTATCATAGTTAATATAATTAGTTAATAGTCAATATTACATAATATTACTATATCCCATTATCATCATAGTTAGTTATATCATTATATTAATATATACCATTATCATCCCATTTTCATTGTGATTAGTAAGATGTGACTTCGAGAAAGACTTCAAAGTTGTACTTTGATGTACGTACTGGATATAGTGGGGATCTCCCCCACGTAACGAACCGTATACCTTTTTGCCATTCAGAAGCACAGCCGTATCACCAGCCGTATCCAGGCCTTGGGTTACCTCTTCTCGCGTGTCTGGATGCTCCGGGATGCCATTGTTTGACTTTTTGGGGAAAGCGTCATCATGTTTTCCATCGTGGTCATGTACTATTTCAAACATGTTCAAACATGTTCAAACTATGAACGAATAGTTGTATACTTGAAAATTTGAGAATACAATCAGATCAATCAGTTTGGTATCACCGATATTATGCAATACTATATATTACGGATAGGTTCGTTATTTTTCTTTATTCACCACAGTAAGTACAATTCTGATTGGTGGTTTGGAACATTTTCTATTTTTCCATCATATTGGGAATTTCATCATCCCAACTGACGAACCCCATGATTTTTCAGAGGGGTAGGTCAACCACCAACCAGATACAGGTAACACCAAGAACGAAGCGAATGTTCACTCGCCGGCTGCAGCCTGCTGCTTGGAGTTCGATGGCCCAGGTACATGAGTCCTTTGAGTTCGTGGCGCTGCGCATAGGCGGAATGAGTTTGGAACATAGGAAGTTTTACATGTCAGATTATGCCATACATATATTTTGTGGGATTGAACCATCGAAAAAAGTCGATTCATTTGATTTCAGATGATTTAATGAACAATGGAAAAAATGAGTATCCACTATCCACATCTATCCACTCTCCGCCTGAAATTTCGATTTTAGCCATCCACGAACATGATTTAACAATGAAACAATATGAAACAATATGTTGTTGACCAGAACTCGTTGTAGCTGTTTCTTAACGTCTATGGTTGCGGTTTTAGTTGTGCAACCATACTTGGGGATTCTTGTCTCCCAGTTGACACAGGCGATTTCAGGCCCAACATCAGCTGGGCTTAGCCGATGATACCATTGGATTTCCATAATCGATTGAGTTCGTTCTCGAAAATTGATGTATAGTATAGGAAAACATATATGGATAGTCTATAAAACATATTTTGTATAGTAATATCGCCATATATGTTCCTTACTGTTTGACTTCCGTCTTGGAATCTTATGGAAGATGATGCAGATTGGCTGCTAGGCTGGCGATATTTTTGACATCCAACATGGTCCACGCTGCAGGTTGGTGTTTGTACGAAAAGCCCACAGATTTGAAGGGCGACGAATGTGAGGATGGACCCCGGCCACGTGGTTGTGGTGGCGCAATAATCATTGGAAAATAATTTAAAACATGGTAAGAAATGGCAGTCAAACATAGCACTGGAAAATCAACCATAGATGATTTTCCAACATTATTTATTAAAACACCGCAGGTTTTTTCTGATTATTGCCATGTTTGATTACCCAGAGGGTACACGGGTTTAAACATGCAGAGCAGCGCAGCAGTTTGTCTGAACATAGGACATAGGGTGCCCCTGCAAGCAAATTGATCATCATCATTTTCTCAGTTTGCCAATGGGTATTTGGGGGATGTACCCTCTGGTAAGCTAACATAACTATGGAAAATCACCATGGTTAATGGATGTTAATGGGTAAATCAACTATAAATGGCCATTTTCAATAGCTATGTTAAATTACCAGAGGGTACACTTTCCGACACACCCATCTGGGCACATAGCATCATCCCATGTGTACCGCAAACGATGGTGAGCAGCGAGGACTACTTGCGCTGCATGTTCCTGTCGCAGCGCGATTTTAAAGGTGCCGGCCGCAACGATACAGCATTCATGTTGGATCAAGTGTACCTAAGGTTTGGGTATGGGTTTTGCATTCGTTGTGCCACACTTGGTCAACAGGAGCACACCTGACCCCACACTGTGAACTTTTTGGGGGGATACGGGATATTGTATTACTTTGATATACATTTTATTTATCAAAGGAAGCTTACTTAGAAAACTTCCGAGTTACGGACAATGGTCATGGTTAATTTACGTATAGAGTCATAGGGGGTAGCATATTTGTATAATATATATATATATGTATAGTATGGGTACAACAATAATAATCCACCCCATTTTTGATGGTTTATACCACCCATAATAATGGTGATGTTGGGGATGATTTACTTTTGTTTTAACCACATTTCATCTTCACTATATATATATACATATATATATATATATGTTTGATTTCCTCAGCACTTCTCCTACGCATCACCATGACAGAGTCGGCGTCTTTTTGAAGCGTCGTAAAGCGAGGCTTTCTCCGAGCTGCGCTGCAGCGGGACCTCGCGCGACATCAAGGAGTTGGGCCGGTGTTTCACGTGCGTTACGTGAGGAAAAAATCGTGATTTTGAATGGGATATAATACTTGGTGGCTCATCCCACTTAGTAAGTGGTTTATAACCCCAGTTATTAATGGGATAAGTAGGGTAAATCCACTCATAACTGGGGTTATAACCCACTTACTAAGTGGAATGAGCCACCAAGTAGGATAATAATGGGATAATAATCTTGGATAATGGCTATATATGGAGGTTTTTTCCATAAAAAAAAAGGGAGGACCCCCAAGACATCCAAGGCATTAGACCATTTTTGTATTGAAACCTATGGTTTTGAGGATCTCCCATTTTAAGAAACCCTGAAATTGGAGACAAACCTACACTATCCTTCTTCAATATCCTATATTGTTATTTGATTTTTGGTCAACATAATTTTCCAATATCAGTATTCATACCATTAGTGTGTTTTCCAAAACTATTATTGTCTATAATACTATTATTATATAACATGCATTCTATATATATATATGTTAAACAAAAAAAAATAGTGTGCTGCACTGTTATTTTCGAACCCTATGTTTTTGCCTCTTCTGGTAGTTTTTTATTGCTATAATACAAGCATTCAGCTGTTTGTTTCAGCAGTAACAGACACAATATAGTAACACCAATGTGGGCATGGCGTCACAACATGGGTTTCCAAACCACACATTTTGGGGGTCAATAGTTTTGGCAGTGCCCTGATTTGCTTGTCCAACACTCAAAATTTGTAATCAGAGAGTGGCACTGAAACTCATTTTTGTCTCCTGGCATGAGCACAAGAGTGGCAGTGGTGACCGTAGAAAATGTACAATTAGGTCTATGGCACAAATAAATCATTTACAACATTTTACAACTATACCCCCGTTTCCCAATCCAATGAAATACTGCATGGTTATCCCGGGATCCCATATTTCACCAATCAACAGTGGTATTTTGTTCGTGGTTCATTCAACACGTGGCCACCAGGATTTCTCATCGCATATGCCGTGAGCCGCAACGGCCTGCGTTCCTTTGATTTGCAGGACAAGACGGGGGGCGAGGTGCGGCGCGACATCCTACGCACTGATGGGACAACTCAATGGGATAATAATGGGACAATGATGAGATAATAATGGGATAATAATGGGATAATATCAAGTTATACCCACTTTTGTTTATTTGAATAGATGGAAATATATGTTTCGAAATGTTTCGGAGAAAAACAACATGTCAACCCACCAAGAAATGGACATCAGCAAAAACTATAGTTTAAAAATGTTTCAAACAATCTGATGCCCTGTTGCAACTATAGTTCTCTATAGTTTGGTTATTTGCATGGGTTAGCATTTGTTTGTTTTGTTTCTCTCGTTGTTCACTGAAATCAATCTTATTAAAATCTTCATGATTGGTCAGACCGTCTCCAATGGACCGATGTCTACACGTTTTTTGTTTCAACTCAAAGCACATGTTTGACGTTAATATAAAATTGATGGTAATTGAAAAATGAATCATGAGGTGTTGGGGTACCTGATTTTCTGACTAACCCATGTTTTAAAGCTTATATTGTTATTGTTATTGTTGTTGTCAATAAATATGTATAACCTAACATTGACCGATATCTACTAAATCGTTATTGTTGTAGATATGTATACAGTACGTTGCAAATCAACGAAATCACGCAGCGTCGTTTTGTTGAATCGGTCCAGTTTGGCAGGTCAATGAAACCTATTGTGACTGGGGATGGTTAACAAACCACCCATAACAATGGAGGTGACTGGGGGGGGTTAGCATATTACCACATTCTGCCAGACATCATATGGGTCTTGTTGGTCCCTGTTTGGCTCTGTGAGGAGACAATTGAGACCTTGGGCTACCATCCAGCCAGCATCTTGGGTACGGGTTGGGACATGACATCAAAAAGGTAAAGCGTTGATTGGTATATCACCAATAAGCGATGGTATATTTAGCTGTAACCTGCTATTATAGCTATGGATCTCACCCGCAGATACGAGCAACTGACAATTTTCTATAGGGCAAGTTGAGGAACCCAAAACAAGAGGGCCATGTCCATGACCAACAAACCTTCTAACCATTGCTTGCCTTGTTCTTATATAGTGGGCTTGCATGAGAATACAATAATTACAAACAAACAACCATGGGCATGGAAGCGCTTAAGGAAATAAAATCTCGCTTAAGGAATGAAGATAGTGATGGATAGTGTATATAGCAAATGAGAAAGGCATTCCCAAGGGCACAGATTCGAAATCAATGATCATCAAATATCTACCATTTGGGGCTGTAAATCATCCAATGAATGGTGGGGATACATAAGTTCATAAACCACGCTATTATCGATGATGACAGTTTTTGCGGGTCCCACATTTCATGACTTGCATGCTGGAATAACCAAGATTGTAGTCAGTCGCCCAGATTCAATCAAATGCAGGGAGCACCCTTTTGACACCTCCTCGGTAATTGACACACATTTCTATATTGATAATTAACTAGATTTAGTGTTAACTTAGTTATTGATATCTATATAGTGCGGGCTCAGAACACCTACCAGAGGTCGCACCGTTTTCATCGGATCGTTTTGGGGATTGTGATCAGCCATGGATTTGACATCAGTTCGGGACTGGACCCCTGGCCAAAAGAGAAATGTCGTGATTGGTGCCACCTTCCAAAGAGGTGATTACCATTGTGGTTGGGAAATTCCATTTGGGGAGTGCATTGCTTTCCAGTTTGGTGGACCTGTGGATCAGTGTGTCACTCTTTATGATGTGACGAAGTCCTCAGGAAAGCTTGATGACGCATGGATTGTTCATTTGCATCCGGATCGAAGCCCCCTTGGCATTAGACCCCCCAATAAATTGGACTTTGGATATGCTCACGACGTTCTTTGTGGGTTAGGTGGTTTTACCACGGCCTTTCAGTTCCTGAATGTGCACACCGTTTGTGCTGTGGATTGGAATCGACTTGCTGAGACCGCCTTTGAGAGCAATCACAGCGTGCCGTTTATCCAGGGTGATGTTGGGGATCCTTCTACTGTCTGTCTTATGCATCGGTATCAGCTGAATTTGGGAGTTCAGCCTGCTTTGGCAGCAGGCATACCATGCCAACCCCTGTCCGTTCAGGGTCACTTGAACAGACACCTGGACATCAGAAGCGCCACACTGCCTGCCGTCCTGCGAGCAGCCTTGTGCCTTGGTTCCACTGCGATATGTTTAGAGTGCGTACCAGAAGCCCTCCACGACACGGCCACTCAGAAGGCAATACATGAGTACGCCTCTTACTGCGGTTGCGTGGTTCATCAAAGGATCCTACAACTCCACACGGTGTGGCCGTGTCGACGCACCAGGTGGTTCGCTTTGATTTTCCCCCGTGCTTTCGGTTTGGACTGCTTGTGTGACCTTCCTGTGTTATCTCCTCCACCGGTCTTGGGTGATCTGTTTCCATATGCACCATGGCCAGTTTGGAGCCAAGAAGATGAATCCCAGCTCAAATGGACTGAGCTTGAAATGCAGGCGTTCAGGAATCCAGACTTTGGCTCTTGTGATCGCACTTTGGACATGCAGGCTCCTTGCCCTACTGCATTGCACTCTTGGGGTTCGGTTCTATATAAATGTCCGTGTGGTTGCCGTGACCAGGGGATTAGTGTGACAAGTTTGCTGAGGAAAGGCTTGCGAGGTGTTGAGATTTGTTCTGGTCTTTGGCCACATGCTCCTAGGCATATACATCCCAGAGAACTGCAAGTCATCATGGGTTTTCCACCTTTCGAAGCAGTGCTGTCCGACTGCCGTGCTCAGCTTGCGTTGTTTGGAAACGCAGTGTCCCCGGTTCAAGTGATTTGGATTTTTGGTCATGTGTTGCACCAGCTTGGAATGACTCAGCATGCAAAGACACCAAGAGAGTTGTTGGCAGGTTATTTGACCATGATAGTAAAACAACGAAACCTGACTTGGCCAAATCCAGACGTGGGTTTACTGTCCATCAAGTTGTGTCATCAGGGAACCATGTTGGATGTGGTGTGCAACACCTCACAGACAGTGAAAGATTTGGTGCGTGCTGAGCAGCTCTTCAATGGACTTCAACTGCAAGTTCTGTGCGAGGGGTTTGTGCTTCCACCATGGACTTTTCTGCAGGAACGCACATATCACATCCACCCGGTCATGCATGATGCCGACATGCCTCTTATGTCCCCTGTCATCTTGGAGTTTCTTGGCATGAGGTCTTTTCATGTGGTTCCGTCCAGCATGAGTTATTCGTTTTTCCTGACATGGGCGGGCATCCATGAGTATCATCGGTTGGTCGATGAGAACAACCAAGAGATTCAACTTGACCAGAAGGTCTGCCCTTGGAAGACGGTGATTGTCCAGATGTCACCAGAAGAAGTTGAATTGGAGCTGCAGTTGCGCCTGAGTGGACTTGGACTTGAATCAGGCAATGACATGGGGCTGCAAGTCACTCATGCATTTGAATGCACAGGCTTGTGGCATCTTGACCAGCTGGTCAAGTCCGAATTGCTGCTCTCTTGGGTGGGGACCTCTTTTGCCCATTTGGTTTGTTGGCTTCCTTCCTTTGCGGCAGCAGTGCTTGAACTGTGGCCAAGTACGATTGATGAGCACTTGAAGGTCTGGCTTCACACTGAACGCACACTCGTGTATGCCATAGTGTGGGAGTCATGGGGGTGGAATCTTGTCTGTTTTCGACTTGAGCCCAACACCTTGCAGGTTACCTTTTATGAGCCCATTCAAGCATCCTGTACTGCAGCCTACCTTGCGTTTCGTGTCCAGGCAATTGCAAGTTGTGAGCATTATCTTGAATCCTTTGACAACCAGGAATCCACAAGGGGAGCCATGGGAACGTTGGGTCGAGTGTTTGAACTCCTTGGGCATGCTTTGGGTTTGCCTCCATACCTTGTTGCGGCCTTGCGTAGCACCCGTGATGCCCGGCTTGTGGATGTTGGCCTGTCTGCACCTAGTAGCATTGGAATTTCACCCACCTTGGACTACCAGGAACATGTCCCCCATCAGATGCCTTTTGGACTTTCCACCAACCCCTCCTCATCTCACCTTGGACTTACGGTGAAGTTTGTTTTGGACTTTGCTAAGGCTTTGGGGAGTCTCGTTCCAAATGTGTGTGCATGCAGTCAGATCAAGGTGGTGGTGTTGGACAGCCCGCACGAGGTCCAAGGTTGTGCCATGAAGACATTTCAGGTTGCACGCGCGCCTACTTGGATTTTTGTGCTTTGCAATCGGCACTGGACTCTGGTATCTTGTCATTTTGAAGCTTCCATATTGAAGGTAGTGCAGTATGATGGCTTGGGCCTCACTCCCTTGACCGCTTTGGCTCCTTTGATATCTGTAGTGAAGCAAGCATGGCGAGCGGAACGGGTGCATGCCAGAACCACCTGGGACTTCCCACAAGATAGATCAGATTCTTGTGGCACTGTTGCACTTGCGCACTTTGCTTTCCATATCGGTGCCATCACGTATGAGCAGGCCATTGGATTTGAGGCCTTGCATGCTAGCTTAGCTGTGTGTGCCAGCATCAAGGGTTTCCATGGACCAGTCGGTTTTGGTCCCGATGAGACTGCAATTGTCCAGTCCCTCGGACAAATCCTCCCAGCCAAGGGGGTTCCCGACAGTGAAGTGCAAAGCAGGGCGCAAGCAGCCATTAAGGCCTTTGGAATCAAGCCTATCCACCAGGCATTGCAAGCCAAAAACCCTTGGGCTGCCCTGAAGACTTTGGGGAATTCACGTCCAAAGCCTTTTCTTTGGGTGTTGCACCATGAGCTGCAACAACACATCCAAGAAAGAGCACAAGGGAAGTTCGGAGCTTTAGATGCCAAGAGGACACAAAAGAAAGCAAGCAAGAAGGAGTCAGCCCTTTCAAAATATGTTGATCCGGCCAGTTTGACTTTACCACATGGTATCTTCATGACAAACTGTGGCACTGCTTTGCCGCAATTGCAGCTTGACGAAGTGCAAAAAGATGCCCGAGGTGTAGCGTTTGCCACACCAGCTGATGTGCAAAGGTTTTTGGCCGATGGTAAGCTGATCAGTCCTGATGGTCTTGCCTTGCTAGTCATAGGTCCCATGCCTGAAAACCTGCCTGTGTCATTGCCCATGCATGGTCTGAGAGTTCCAGCAATTTACAAAGGGACAAATGAGCCAGTAATCATTGACTGTACCTCAGTTCAACTTGGGGACCAGGCCGTTTATCGCCGTCAAAATGATGAGGCACCAGAGATTACGGTTTGTCCAACCAAGGTCATGAGGGCACATGCTTTCAAGGACCTATGGCCTACTGAGTTTTCTTGGGAAGAGTTTGCTGCACATCCGGTCCGACATCTGGTTCAGATCTTTCCCATCTTCCGTTTGTGTAAGCAGGAGGGATGCACTGACTGCTCACTGTACCACCCGTCTTTGGAGGAGGAAGGGGTAGAGTCTGGTTTGTTGGATATTTGGTCTTTCCGTTGGCATGCACATGATGGCACCAAAAGCCCACCCAAGCAAGCCGAAGCTCTGTCAGTGTACATCCGCATCCCAGAGTCTAGTTTTGATTCAGTGCACCGTTTGTCAGGGTCCCAGGGTTGCTTCTTTGAGCCTCGGGGGGATGAAGTTCCTGGTCCTGATGATGCCTTTGCGGTTGTCTGGGTTCCTCAGTTTTCCCTGAGTGATGCGATCCATCGTGTGCGCACAGTTGACCACTGCATTGCCGTTTGTAGGTTAGGCCTCAAATATGGCATTCGCTGCTTGAGCAAGCACCAGGAAGAGTTGCATCGCACATTGTTTCCGAACAAACCATTTGTCAACTGTGTTGTCAAAGCAGTGTATCGCCTGGAACCCTTACCAGCCGGCACCCAGAGAGCAGCATTGGTTGCGATCCTTCGGTCCTTTGAATGGAATGCCAAGCCTTTACAACCATGTAAGGGTAGCCAAAGCACAGCATGGCAGGTTGGAGCGGCTCAAGACCCACCTACACCCTTCATCGAAACACAGCATGGGTGGATTGGCATTACGAAGGTTAAAGATGCAACCCCTCAGGCCAAGCCGACAGGGATGATTGCTACAGTCAAGACCCGACAACATATCCAGGAAGTTTCCACTGCCTCTGCATCAAGCATCAGTGATCCTTGGCAACACGGCCCCGATCCTTGGTCTGGATATGCGGCTGTTAGCAAGATCCCAGCAGCACCTTCTCAGCATGTGCAGAGTCGTTTTGATGATGTTGAACAGCGGTTGCAGGACCACGTGACAGCAACTCTCAACCAAGAAGTCAAGAAGCTTCAGATCAGTGGTGACACTGACACACGCATCACAGCGGTCGAAAGTCAAATCCAAAGCCTTGTCAACAACCAGACAAAGCTGGAGCATTGGGTAGCAGATGGCAGCAGCAAAGTGCATCAACTGCAGCATGACTGCCAACAACTGCATCAGACGGTCCAATCACAAGGCTCCACGCTGTCACAGGTCGTTTCAGAGGTTGCTCAGTGTACCAGCAGTGTTCAGACTGTTGCCCAAGAAGTCACTAGCTTCAGAGATGCAATGACCACACACCTTGAGGGATATTTTGCCAAACAACAAGAAGCCATCGAAGCCATGCTCGCCAAGAAAGCCAGGCACACATGACTAGGGCGTGCAGGGCCTTCCAGCAGGAGGGTGCCTGGTTCTGGATTTTCATTTGGATTTTCATTTCCACTTTGGATTTTTCGACTTTGGACTTTCCTTGTCTTTTCCCTTGCGCATTTCTGTCGGGTTGGAGAGGCTGCAGTGCCTGGACCTGTGTTCCCCGAACCGGACTCGTTTGTTGATCCTCCTTCTTGGGCTCTCGATGGCGTGCCGGATTTTTGTCTTGGCGTCTTTAATCCCTCTGGAATTTCCAACAAGTTCCATATGTTGGATTCGTTCCCTGTCGGTTGGTGGCATGTCTCTGAGACTCAGGCATCTAAACCACAACAATGTTCCTTTCAAAGCTATCTGCGTTCGATGGGCTTTCGAACTGGTAGACATCTTAGAAGTACTCTTGGCGCCCCTGCTGGATTCCGACCGGGGTCTACGCATGCTGGGAATTGGACAGGTGTTCTCAACTTTGGAGACTGTGCCATGAAACATGTTCCGTGCGTTTGGCCCTCTGGGGAGTTTGAGAGCGGCCGGGTCCTCATGTCGGCAGCAAATATCTTTGGACTTGAGATTGTTGCGGCCACGGTTTACTTGCCTTGTCGTGGTCCAACTTATCCGAATGCTCCTGCATTATCCGAAGAACTTTTGAAGCCCATCACTGAGGAGTTAGTTCTTGGAAGAGCGGGATGTCGAGCCATCCTTGGTGATATGAACTGCCCTGCCGGGTCACTTCGGCAAATGGAGCTTTGGCAAGCCCGTGGTTGGATAGAGGTTCAGGATTTGATGTCAAAGCTACATGGATTTTCCCAGCAGCCAACTTGTAAGAATGCCACTTGTCCTGACCATATTTGGCTGTCTCCTGAGCTGGCTGCTTTGGTTTCCAATTTTGCGGTTTGGGGCATCTTTCCTGATCACAAAGTTGTCATGGCAGGGTTACAAATCCCTAAAGCCAGAATTTCTGAACTCCAGTGGCGTCTGCCGGGCCATATTCCTTGGGACAAAGTGAATCTTGACGAATGGAATTCTTCTCCCGATTTGGGTCCTCTTTTTCAGTCAAACCCGCCGCATGAGGGTTGCGCCGGATTGGCTACCGTTCATGACGGAGAGAACTCCAGGCCAAGTGATTCTACTTTGGACTTCAAGCGTTGGAGCAGAGATTTTGAGTTACGAGCGGCGCAATGCATCAATACTGCTGCAGGCAAAGGGGATCGAAGCTTTTGTGGAAGGGGTGCAATCACTAGACCCAAAGCCAGAAAGTTGAATGCACCAATCCCCAAACCGTCCCGTCCAGGTGAAATAGCTCAAGCTTCAGGTTTCCTTAACAGAGCTGTGTCAGCGTGGTACAAACAAATGAGGCGCATTCAGTCGTACCATCATGCCATCAAGTCAGTGCGTGCTGAGGCGACTTATTTTTCTCGCATGGCCTTGTGGCACAGCATTCTTGCGGCTCCTGGTTTTGTTGGTGGTTTCCGTTCTTGGTGGCTGTCCCGTCCTTTTCAGCTCCAAGGAGCACCCCGATCCTTGCCTGAATTTGCCCCGGATAGGCATGTGGCTGCCTTGATTTTTGAGGACTTCCTCCAAAATTTCAGACGTTTTGAGCATTGGCAACTGAATAGGCGCAAAGAAAGCTGCAAAGCAAAGCTTTTGTCCGACACCCGTGCCCTGTTCGCTCATGTTCGTCAGCCAAGCAAGCCACCTTTGGATTTCCTGGTGGATACGCATGAACAGGCCATTACAGTGGTTTCAACGGCTGACTGTGTTGTAAAGGTGCCCCATCCTTTCCCTGACTCCAATGCCCTTGTCTGGACTTTGCAGGGCGAACCCGCTAGAGTAGCTGCAAGTGGCGACATTGGCCATTATACAGTGGAGTCTGACCTTGTCCTGGCCACCGGCCAGACCTTGGCATGTCAGGAGATGATCACAAGCACTGACATCATCCATGACAGACTGTGCCAGTTGTGGTCTCCCAGATGGAATAAGCATGTGGACACCCCTCCCGAGGTGTGGGCTCAGGTCTGTCAATATGCCTCTAGCACCCTTCCTGTTGGTTCGGTCAATCTTCCTCCAATCACTGTTCAGGACTTCCGCCAGGCAGTCAAATCCTTCAAGGCCTCTGCGGCCACTGGGCCTTGCGGTTGGACTAGAAATGACTTGGCACACATGACGGAGCCACAGATCCAATCGGTTTTGGATGCTTATCATGAGGTTGAGAAAGGCCGCCCTTGGCCTAAGCAATGGCAAGTTGGACTTATCCACTGTCTTCAGAAAAGGGAGGATGCAACTGCGGTGAATGGATTTCGACCCATCACAGTCATGAGCCTATTCTACCGCCTTTTTGCGGGAATCAGATCGGGGCAGATCCTGGCACAATTTTCAAAGAGAGCCGATGACTTTCAATGTGGTTTTATGCAGGGTCACCAAGCTTCTGACTTGTGGTATTTCATAGGGGTTTGCCTTGAACTTGCCACGCATCAGGCTGTTCCGGTTCATGGGATCACGGCGGACTTGGTGAAAGCTTACAATACCTTGCCTAGGACCCCTGTCTTTCATTGTCTTGAAGTTTTGGGGGTGCCTGCCTGGTTTCTTGCGGCTTGGAAAGAGCACTTGTTGTCTTTTGAGCGTTTTTTCGTTGTCCGTCGATGTGTTGGTGAGCCTGTTTTGTCAGTCACTGGATTTCCTGAAGGTTGTCCTCTTGCGTGCGTTGCAATGACAGCCTTGGATTTTTTCTGGCATTGGGCCATCCGGTCTCAGGTCCCTAGAGCCCTTCCACTCAGCTTTGTCGATAACCTTGAACTGTTATGTGACAGGTTAGATGATCTCAGTGCTGCGGCCCAAGCACAAACTCATTTCTGCTCTGCCCTGGATTTGGAAATCGACACTCCTCGCTTGTTTGCCTGGTCGTCTGTTCCTTCAGGACGTCGTGAGCTTAAAAATATGGGGTATAAAGTTAGCTTGGGGGAAAGAGATCTTGGAGGGCAAGTCATTTACTGCAAGCAGTTACGCAACAAAGTGTTAACTGACCGCATTGCAAGTGTTTTGCCTTGCTTTCAACGTCTTCGCACTGCAAAGATCCCAGCGAAAGTGAAAGAGTTGAACATCAAGCAAGTTTTGTGGCCTCGAGCCTTGCACGGGGTTGAGGCGGTAAGCATAGGGAAAGCCCATCTCAACAAGTTGCGGACTGGTGTTATGAAGGCTTTACACTGGGACAGAGCAGGAGCATCACCTTTGGTGCGGGTTGGATTACTGCATCATGAATTGGATCCAGCTTGGCAACAACTTTGGAAGGTGGTTTCACTTTTCACCTCACAATGTGGCAAGAGTGATACATTGCGTGATTGGTGGAAAGGTTACTGTGCTCAGCTGCAAGACACCCAGACACATGGCCCGTTTGGCAAAGTCCAGGCGGAACTCAATGAAGTTGGGCTTTCTTTGGACGAGAACTGCAAAATTTGGTTTTCACAGCGGGGG
>Ga0126342_10010455_pt1 | contig 16599 bp, 15 predicted proteins | sample Cyp1metagenome_FD_92528 | JGI IMG/M metagenome (GOLD analysis project Ga0126342, IMG submission 92528) | Coral microbial communities from Lord Howe Island, Old Settlement Bay, Australia - Cyphastrea 1 metagenome | ecosystem: Host-associated > Invertebrates > Cnidaria > Coral ... | reverse complement strand
CATCCATCCATCCATCCATCCATCCATCCATCTATCTATCTATCCATCTGTCGATCTATCGATCTATCTATCTATCTTTCTATCTATCTATCTAATGTATACAACAATATATATGTATAACAAACTATCTATATAACAATATATCTATCTATCTATCTATCGATCTATCTATCTATCTGTCGATCTGTCGATCTGTCGATCTATATATATATATCTATCTATCTACCTATCTATCTATCTATCTATCCATCTACCCATCTATCCATCTATCCATCTATCCATCTATCCATCTATCCATCTATCCATCTATCCATCTATCCATCTATCTATCCATCTATCTATCTATCTATCTATCTATATGATACATATATAATCAGTCAACCATTATCAACCAAAAAGTGGTGACTCATAGGTATGGCATAACCATCCCCCATCCCCATCCCATGTCGAGCCAAGGCGCGGCATTGAAGCTATTGGCAGAGAAACTCAAGGTGCTGATGGCGCTGCTGGCGGAGCTCAAGTCCTGAGGGAGGCAGATATATCATATCATATGTTCAAGCGTTCATAATATTATGTACTAACGTCATCTAATATTAGTATGTAATTACATATATATATATATATATATATTGTGTATATATATATATATTATACGTATATTAGCATGTCGTATATTATATATACAACTATATACGCGTATCACAGGATGACATGTCTGATGTCATGGGATCTGGGTGGCTACTGGAATCAGTCAAACCTCAATGGCATACTTCTAACATGCCCTCGGTGTCCATACAGTTTTAAATCTTAAAATTATTTAAAATGGCTTGACACCAGACTGTCGGACAAATGATACACTTCATTCACTCCTGTGTTCCAATGTTCCCTTTCGTTGGGTTCAGTTCCATCCATCCAATCCATCTCCCAAAATACAATACAGTAATATCAAAAGGTGATAAAGTAATCCTGGTCCCATACCCAGCAACCCTACCCTAAGTTTTCTGCAAGTCTCCGTGCCCTGCTTCCGAAAGGCTCTCCCCTTTTGAGGGGAGTTGGACATCGTTTCCGAGACATCGACCGGCACCACACAGGAGCCGTGCTGTCTGGTGACTGTGGCTGTGTCAAATGTGTCAAGGTATGGCAGGATGCCCTGGGAATCAGTGGAAATTGCTGGGTGGGGCGGCTTATCTGCTGCAAGGTAAAGCTCAAACATGATTAATGCAGAACAAAAAATACTAAACCAAAACTGAACCACAACTATCCAAGCTCAGACCTGCAACGTCTTGCTGTCTGCGTCTTCCTGCTGGAATGAAGATTTCTTGGGCCCAAAGGGCTATCCAGCAGAAGCTCATGACTCAAACCGCGAACAACCACTCAGTCAATGACAATGACAAAGTGACTAGTTTCTCAATCCTGTCATTTGTGACATGAATCTCTGGCAAAGCAAAAACTGTAGACGTGCCAGGAAGTTGAGGTACGCGGCTGTGCCAGTCTGATGGGTGGGATCGTAGCCAGTCATGGTAAAGTCTGCTGCCCGCTCAACAATGACGCATTGCTCGAGGGCAAAATCAGAATTTCATCGTGAATAGACTCAAGCTCGTCTCCATCTCCAACCGATATCAACCGATGAGGTTTAAAGGTTCAAAGCTTATCATCAAGGAAATTCATAGGAATTCGATTGGATACAGTATATTGTTAAGATATCTGACGGCACCCAGGCAAGATCTGAGATACTCTGAGCATCTGGGTCTGCCGACAGCTGCAATCGCTTCCTACTTGGGAGATTTGGGTACTGTAGTCATTGGAGGTCCTATAACTATTTAGGAAACACAACACGCTCATAATTAAAGAGGATGGACTATCTGTCTATGTATCGCTGCACAAAGAAGGCCAGTTGATCTATGATATCAAATGAAATTACAGGCATTACTTCCATCGCGCAGCGGACAGACTTCTACACTGGACAACTGCATGTATACAAATTGGTTTGCAGAGATCTCTTTCAGATTGTTTGGGAGTATCTCCATGTCTAAAATCTGACATCATGCCCGGCCTCCTGCTGCTTTCTCAGTTCCTGCTTTAACTCTTGGAACTCAACCTCGGCTGCCTCCCATGAGCTCGGCTGGTAAGCATCACAACATGTCACAACTGTGGCGCAACCATACACAAAAACTATCAAAAACTTACTGGGTCAACAGGAATGCACAGGAGACTATAGCTCGTTCAAGTTTCCTCACCTGGTCAAAGTCCTTCTCGGCTTCCTTCAAAGATGTATAGAGCGCCTGAGCTTGCTGAACCATGGCCATGCTGTCTTATGTGAGACTGTGTGCAAGTGGACATGTATATCTCATACCATGTCATGTAGGTACTAATATGATCTAATATGATTGATCTTAATGAAAGAGCTCAGCACAAGATGAGCCTCAGCAGCAATGAACCAGGAAGGATCTCAGTTTGCCACTTTCAAGGCTTGCAACTCGTGTTGCGTCATCTTTGTCTGCAACGCCTTGATTCTGCAGCCAGTGTATGGCAGTGTGGGGTCGCATCGTCTCCCTAGCTGCCCATCACTGTCCTCCTTGAAATTGCTTCAGCCAGAGTTTTCCGTTTAATGTTTAATCATGGTTAATTCCTGTTTAATCATTATCAGAAAGTATCAGAAACACTTTTAGCATGTCATAGCATCTCTAAGCCACCAACATCCAACTGTGATGTCCCGTCAACCGCTAGCTCCAAACATTGCACACCGCGTCACCGCGCCTGCTCCAAACGCGCCTTGGAATGCAACCTGGCAGACGCCAACATGCGCGTCAGCTCCACCAGGCGCTGCTCCAGCTCCTCAACCCGCTCAACCTATGTTTGATCGGTTTGATATATCCACCGAGGAAACAAGACCCGCATTGACTGATGTTCATTGGTTATTTGATGTTGATTGCATCAATAACATTCAATAACTAATTTCTGCAAGAAATTTTGGACGGCTTTGCGAGAACTCAAACGTCATGGAGAAAAGAGCTGTTCAACGGTCATTTGGATGTGGAAATATGTGGAATGACATGGAAGCACACCTGCACAGACTCCGTCCTTCCGGCTCTTCCCTTGACATCGTTCAAGTTCGGCGGCCCGTGCTTGTTGTGGTTCGACACGAAATTCCTGGCTGTGCATGGACGACAAACAAAATTCTGCTTGCAGAATTAAAACACACGCAGACATGTTTGGGACAAAGCTTTGCACTCCCCTGGTATCATGTTGTATCCATCATGTATCCCCTGATATCCCCTGATGTTGCACTGGCTTGACCTTCGGGTCTTTCGGCCACCAAAGTCAAACCTGTTCCCCACCTCTGCCATATCCAGCAAATCCTCTATCTGTGTGGAAGTCTGCAGCGCTGACAAGGATCAGTGATCGCACTTGAAACCAGGAGTATAAAATGATATAAATACATACGGTACATCTGAAAGCTTGGCAAGTGTAAATGGAGCGAGGGGACACACACACACACACGATGGTATAAAACTTCAAAACAGATCGAAACAGTAAACATATTAATATTAATTATTCCTGGTATATCCTGGTATTCGTTACAACCGTTAGAACATTCACAGGTCAGGTTGTGCAAAGCCACCGCCTCGACACCGAGACCTTCTGCCAACATCATCTCGGCCTTGGTGCGCCATTCCGCTGTGAAAGTTCGTGCCCCATGGCCCCATGATGGCTGTGGTGCCATCCCTTCCATCCCCTGGGAAACCCGCTGCACCACTTGGAACAGCTGCGGCCTTTGCCTCCGCCAAGGCCTCTGCAATGAGGCTCATGTCGCCCACTTCCTGGGTCCGACCCATCACTCCCTGAATAAAGAAAAAATCACCGCCATCAGAGTAGATAGTGTGATTTAGATTGATATAGTGTAATACAGTATAATTACGTATATATTATCATGTACGTATCCAGCAAAAAACAACATGATCCATTGAACATAATTCAACAGCCGCAGAAAAGAATCACCGTCTGTAAAAACTTCTTGTCTAGGATGTTAAATCATGATTATCAATCATTGCCTCTCAGCTTTGTTTGAAGGAGTGAAGTCGGCCAAACACGACCAAATGTTTTGCGATTGCACCGGATCAGTGACTTGCATCACAATCACTAGATCACCGCCAAACTTGTGTCTCTACAGTACCAGACTTGCAAGCACTGAGTGCCACGGCTAAAACATGTTTCAGTCGCGCCAAGGCTGCTTCTCTCCTCTGGGAGCCTTAACCGAGTGTGCTCTGGCCACACTTTGCGGCAGGGTCCACCAACTTCCTACCTCCAAATGGCTCATCAAACCTAGGAGACCCTGCTGCTCTGATGAGCCGTTTCCACCTGTTGCAAGGCATTGGAGGCCAATGAAGACACCTCTGCGCTTTGGACCTGTCCCAGCGAGGTCCAAATGTTGACGCACGAAAGACCCAAATGATCGCTGCCGCTGATGTTTCTTGAGATGTCTCCCAGAATTTCCGTTGAAAACCATTGAAAACCACTCAAAGTTGTTGCAACAACCTTCTCCTTAGGGACGCAAACAAAGACTTTCATCTGTTCAAAATGGGGTTTGGGTGCTGACATGCTGACAGCTCACAATCATCCTGACGAATGCCAGAATTTAGGTCAGTCGGTATAGTCGAAACTCGTGATGATATTCGGACTCGAAGTTTAATTGCCATCAGGCTACTATGATGTTCGTGATGTCATTCCATGTCATTCCAATATATACACTACCAAAAGCATCGTATCTGTTTTCACCCATTGCATCCTGCAAGATCTTCAACATCTCCTTCTTCTTGTTGGCCTGTCAACGACAGCTCCGGTCGATAAGCGCCAATTGGTCCATGTCTGTGATATGAAGATATACCAAGTATATATGCTGGTAAAAAAAAGAAGTGGCGGTATAAACATAGATATGACATGTCCATCAAGGATGCCCTGTAAACATCTAATCACAAATGTACACAAGCATTAAGTTCAACAGAACAAAGATATTGCATGGCGCCAAAGATCTTAGCACACCCTCCACCTCTATTGATCGGACCCAGGCCCCAGATATTGGCAGTGGCGAGAGTCCATCAGCCACAACATGCATCTGGTTTGGAAAATATGACTGGCTCAGCAAGGGACCTCCTCAATCTCCTCTGGGGTTGGCTCAGGCACAACTTCCTTGCTGCAAAGGTGAGTTTTTGGGGCAGAGGCCATAAGATTCCCAACCTTGCGCCTAACCACCTGAAATTAAATCAACTGCTGAACTGCCTGAAGGGTAAAACAACCAAAGGAACGATATAGGAACCTACAATATATCGGCTTTCTACGAAATGCATGTTGACTTCCTGACATTGCAGATCTTGTTTGAACATTTCCACCAGGTGACACAGAGTATATACATGATTACATGATCATACACGTCTACAAATACATATCCAAACCTAGATTTCATTAAAATTTAAAATATTAAAACAGCTTTCCGTGGAGGTATCATTTGCCCATCCCATCCAAATCCACAGAATTCCCCACCTTAGTCGACTCTACAATGGTCTTCTCAGTCTTCTCCATCTCGATGGTCTGTTCGACCTCAACAACTTTCTCGGCCTTTGCTTCACTGCTTTTCTCCGCCTGGCATGAGTTGGTCACTGCAACGTTATACATGATATAAGCAATTCATCGCAATTATCTGCCTGGATCAAACACAATCAAAATACAAAAATCTGATTATCAACATTTATCAACCTGCAGATGCTACCTGTCTGTCCCGAGACAAAGAGTTAGAGGAAATGCAACCGGGACAAAAACATACAAATACAAAGACTACATTGTACTAAAAGGTCAGTTGCTGAGAGTTCATCAAGAAATTGGACCTCCAAATCAAAACCCAAGGCATCCGATGGCCGAAGTAGCCCCACCTGTGGCTTCTCTTTGGCCACCGGCGTTGCAATCTCCTGAGAGATATGGATCCCATATGGTTGCTGGATGCTGCCTGCTCTCTTTTTTCAATTCGTCGACCTTTTATATGGGTTGAATTTGATTGATATGTGTTGTTTGCATTTATTTGCCAGGGCCTGCGGATCTGCCAGGATGTCCGCTGTTCATATAATTGCGCGAAGGCGAGAATGAATGAAAACGAGTACAATTTGAATCAACCCTGTTTCAAGATAGTATGCGAATGGCTGTGAAACTGCTACAATGAGTTTGGAACTCTTGGGCAGTGTTGCAACCTTGGACAGCTTTCGGACTTTTGTCTGTACTGGTCTCCGGGTCAACCCTCCAACTTAGGACATGATGGGACAATATATCTATCTGGTGAGACCAGATGTTTAATCTATCTGCAGTATTTTGATAATTGTGATAGTATGATATAGTATGTGTGTTTAGCAGTGTATGTCGCAATGTAAAAAAAATACATCTGACCACTATGTTTGTGTCATAGAGTCATAGATTGTCATTGCATTCTCCCTTGTCGTAGTTGATGGTCACAGTTGAAAGTCCAAACAAAGGTTGGAAACTCCCAGCGATCAGCATGGCAGTAGCGTCAACTTTTCAGCTGACATTCAGGTGGCACCTGCTTCACCTTCGTGGCCCCTTTCTCGGGCGGAGTGCTTGGAGCCTGTGAATGCATGGGAGAATCTATTGACTAAGAAAACAATGTGCATATCATTTCTCTCAAAGCACTTGAATTTGAAGTGCAACATGTTTGTAAAGGCCTATCAACTGGATTTGAATCTGTGGTCCAACGGTTTTCAAATGATTTCAATTTCAACGGTGTCTTCATTTGGGGTTCCTCAACAACCTCCGTCTTTGCTCTTTTGCACCCTCCAGTCTGGCCCACCTGCAAGAAATAGTATGCTGTGGCACCTGCTGTGATTGCACCCACAGCAAAGCCACCGACTACACCAGCTAAGGATGATCCGGATCTCGATTGCACTTCGCCTGTCGCAAGTCTGGCAGCACCATAACTCTGCGATTCTCAGAGGCAATGTACTCCGGCTATGATGTGTTGGGATGTGTTGGGAAAATCAGGATAGTCTTGAAACATCTTGAAATCCGATCACAACTAGCCACAACTAGCCATTGTGCTGCTGTCCCTGCTTTTTGGCCTTTGTGTGGTACAAATGTCTATCTTTGACTGCTAGTCAAAATTAGTAAAAAGGGTGGAAGAGTCCCGGTGCAGTCTTGCAAATGAAATATTTCAACCAGAGAACGGCACAACATGGCACAACTGCTCAGGAGAGTCTGCTTGGACAGGAAGGAAATAGCTGCATAAATGTGACGAAACGGTAGTGTTTACAACAGACACATACTGAATGGCAGTTCAGTTTGCTTGACATGTCTATGGCTGCATGATGATGTCAAAAGTCGATGCAATCTGATCTGCAGTGTAAGGGTACCATGAAGTTGTTCAAAGGCTTAGCAAGTTTAGGCAGCATCTGACAGATATCCCAACCTGTGCTGAATCCACGGCCATTGCGAGTCAACCGATGCCACTGCCGGACCAGCCCAGGCAGGGCTGCCCGCAACCGCTGCGTTTTCCGCAGCATGGCTTCGGACCGGAGAATCGTACAACGATTGGTTTTTGCTTTCACTGTTGATGAAAGCATGAATCGGTGGGAATCCTCGAGAAATTTCACAACGTGTTTGCGCACTACCTCCAAATCAGTTTTTAGAACTATCGGTGGGAAACACAGAATATCCTGTTGGCTTCCAACGTCATTCTTTTCAACCTGATCAACCTCTGATGTTACCAATATTTACCCATCATTTCATGTTATAAAGCTGCCGGGCTTGATCTGTCACGGCTCCAGCTCACAAGTTCCGTGGATGGAAACCTTGAACTCACAGCAACTTGTCATCCATACGCCGCCATGCCACCCCCCACCCCTGTAAATAAAGGCAACTGGGGGCAACTCCTATAATTATTACAGATGAATCCAAAGTGAATGGATAAAACATGATAAAACATGACAATGATAAGACATGATAAAATATGATAAAACATGATTAAACATGATTAAACTGTGTCAATGATCTATGGAGGAAATCTGGTCAATATGATCTTCCTCAGCACAACCACGGGGGTTCGGCACTTCATCGCCATCTTGGAAGCTGCAAGGATGACCTTTGGGTCCTTCAGCAAGAAACAAACGCATTCCGATGGGTCATTGAGTCATAACAGAGTCCTGAATCACGCAACTAAACATGTTATTTTCAAATATGTTTAACCTATGAAAGGCAATGTAGGGATCACCAGTTGGCTCAATCTATTACGTGGGACTCCACGACTCCACCACCAAGAATTGGACAATCCAAAATTCCAAAATCAAAATCGGGATCTTCCCATGATCTTCCCATGATCTTCCGGGAATTTCATCTCCGGTGCAGTCCTGTTCCACGTGTGCCTCCGTCTCCTTCTGGCAGAAGGCCATGGCTTTGGCGGCGGCTTCCCGAACACCTTTGTTGGGCTCATGACCGCTGATTGCTTGCAGAAATTTGAAACAAACCGGCGGGTGATTTCAGTATAGTTGTAAGACAATCAACCTAAGATGAGTTTACCATTAGTTTCCCCTATAGTGCCACAAAAAAAAAATAAACATAAATAAACATAGAAGCTATATCACAAAGCTGTTCTCCTTGGATCTTTGGTGATCTTTGGTGGCACCATGGGGATCCATGGGGATATATGGGGATCCATGGGGCCTATGACATGTCACCGACCCCACCTGAGACCGAGCTCCGGCGCACCAAGCGCATGGTGCGCTTCATTGCCCGAGGCTCCAACTTCCCCACGACGCCTTGGCACGTCGATGATATAGTGACCGTTGCCGCTGTCGGTGGACGGTCCACCGGGTTTATCATGGTTTATGTAGTTCATGCTGGGTTGAGGGCAATGGTAAACTTGCAGTTGACGATGAGCCTCCACGCATCTGTCAAGGGTCTTCCAAAGTATATTTATTATATAATATTACTTATTATATATTAAATATAATACGTATATATCATATATATATATATATTATTATATAATATTATATATAGGGCTGCTCATGCTATGCTTATGCTATGCTCATGCTGGGCTCTTCCACTCTTGAAAGTATCTGCGGCCAGCAAGCGAGCCTGGGGAATCAGGATTCGACAGCCAGTGCGGTTTGACATATTAAATAGATTTAGATTTAAATAGACAATCTGTTCACTCTGGTGTCGCTGTCTGGCTTATTGTGGGTTCAGCCGCGACGAAACCAAGCATGAGTGAGTAGACATTGGCAAAGCTCAATTTTTCGAGTTCAAACACTGCCAAAAATGTCTGAGTCTCAAGTTGGATCAGGTGCATTTGTGATATTTGTGTTGCACATCTTTGCAGCTGAGTTTTTGGCATATTCGTTTGGATCCTTCAAAACCAGCGTCAAAGCATCTACCGCACATCGCCTGGCGGAGGCGAAGCTGGGTCGCGGCAAAATGGTGCCCTGTTGATTCACTGTTGCGACATTCCTATAGGATCCTATGGGAATCGATAAATTGCAACCAATTCTGGCAGAAATTCGATGTCTTCTTCGTGAATTGCGCTGCAGCGCTTCTTGTCATTTGAATACGCTGCTACATTGTTTGTGATATTTGCAAAATTTACTGGTTTGTGATATTTTGTGATGTACTAGTATATTGATTCTGAGAAAGCCATGATGCCGCAAATTGAGCCAGTTCCATCCAGCTCCACTGTTTTCCGGTGATGCCCAAGGACAACCCCAACAGCTCGGCCAACGCCTTTCTCTGCCGATGGCGCAAATCACGCGCTTCGCAGTAAGACGCACCTTGATACGATTCAATATGCATCCATGACCGTGGAATGCTAGATGTTATAACTGCCATGTCTCTGAAATGCAAGCAATATATGATGCAATCATCGTCTCAAAGCAGCAACCCTTTTGTTCACGCAGTTCAACTATGGTAACTACGGTCTGCAGGTGCTTCGGCAGTCAACATAGGTTTCCAGCGAAGGCACTGATGGCCTTGAAATCTGGAGCATTTGCCCAGTCTATGCCACAGCTTGAAGCGCTGACGGCAGCAAAACAGTCTGCAGTGACTGCAGTGTGCATAAAAACCCCAGCGAAGCATCTGACGGTTCTACAAACTCCCAAGCAGGCAAAATCAAGATTTGCCAAAGGGGGGCGATTGTCTTGAGGGTTCCACCAGCCAACACAGGGCTCTGTTCCAGACGTTCGCCGTGACAAAGCAAATCAAAGAGCGACACGTTTCTGGATAGACCTCAACAAATTGACTAATCAAGCAACATGACAATTTGGTTTCAACAGCTTTTATCACCATGGACAAAGGTTTTGGGGCTCAATGGCGGATATTAGCCGAGGTGCTCAGCTCAAAGAATCGAATCTAGGACAGGAGCGCTGGAAGTTCTCAAACACGCCACTCACACTGGTCGTGAATGACGCATCTGAGACGGTAGTTGCTGCAGTCAAGCGAACCACTTACTGTATACACTATATACAGTATATTTATATTATTTATATATTCCAAAGAATCTAAGAATGTCAACAACATTGACAGCATGCAGCACCTGTTCTATACGACATGGATTTCAGGTACAGGGCCGCACGAATTCCCTCAGCTGCTCACTGCTGGAAGCAACACAGGCTCAACCTGATTTAGCCTCGCAGCATTGAATGCTTATATATAGGAAACGCCCAGCTGACCGGACTCAACTGCAGAAGCATGACCATTACCCAACCTTTCGGGAGAGATTATGCAAAATTGTGAATCATCAGTGTTAGAAAGTTCGCGTGTTTGTCCCTCTATTCCAATAAATACATATAAATACCGATTTTGCTGGTAAAATTATTTCGCTTTTAAGCAGATTTCCGTGTTTCAATATGACAGCCATTCTTCCGGTGCAACATTTGTCTTCCAATCAGCATTCGATACATCCGTCAAACTTGTCTAGGAAATCAGTGCCTTTCCTCGCAACGACTGTATGTTTGGCAACAACTTTGCTTTGGAATCTTTGGACTTTGAGTCTGAGTCATAATTTTGGGTCTATTGCCAATAAATTGCTAGTAAATGGCCAATCACTTCTGGGGAACTCTTGGGTTTGGATCGATGCCAGCCCGGCTGATTGATTTCTGATCATTTTATTGCCTGAAACAGCCCACACAAAGGCCATCAGTGTTCAATTTACTCACCTTAAACATAAATGATAGGCACTGGCAGTGGCAGATTTCCTGGTACTGGTCGCGCCTTTTGGATGAATTCCACTGGAAACCTCGAGACTCCAGCCTCCTCAAAGGCATCCTGCAGCGAATGCCGGTGCCATTGGGTACTGCGACTCAAGCGTCGTATTCGCCATAGCGTGTGTTGAGAGACCATGAAATGTAGCTGGGGACCGCAATGAAACTTTCATGAACTTTCATGAACTTTTCTGAACTTTCCAGGTCCAAGATGATCCAAGTCCTTGTATCCGTTTCTAGCGTTGTAGTAGATCAGCTCGGTGCTGGGATCCAACGGATTGATCAGGGTGTCAAAGGCATAGACCTCGAATTGTTGAGCCAGGAACGCTTCCAAAAGAAGTATGATATGGACGGACATGTGCTGCACTCTTGTATAATACGTATGTATATCTATATATATATATATTATTATAATCATTGTAATGATATATAATATTATTATATATTATTCATGTATACATGTTAAGGACAGTGGATACTCATTCAGACACCATAGGAAAAAGCAAGGTGGAAGTTGGTTCAATAAATCTTTTGGAGCTAAATGCAATAGATGGCAACGCCAATCTATATGAATCACGAGCTCTGCCCATGCTGGGTTCCCCTCGGCAGCTGGGGTACGTAAGCACTCTTCCAATCGTCTTCCACAAAGCTTGGTCCAATAAACTTGGGGATCACTGTGTCCCAGGACAAGCCTTGCAAGCGCCGCGCACACGTGGCAAACATGACACATATGTGGGGTCACGATATGTCCGCCTTCACCTGCTTGCAGCATGCATTGTACCAAAGGTGTGTAGGAAGACCTTTCCAGTTCCCCGTTCCAAAGTATCGAAAGTGGGTTTTGACTGCCAGTTGCAGTGTGCCAGCAGCCAGCAGGTTGTTGAAGTGGTGAACTTCAGCACTGGATGAGATCCGCCTCTGAACACCATCCCCTGCCTTCGTCAGTGGTTCTGATCAAAGAGATGGTACTTCCGCTAACACCAGTGGATTCATCCAACGTCAGGCGGTTGCACAATGCAACACCACCACCTAAGGCTGGTCTGTGATCATCTCGCGGCAAGAAATGACAGAAGATGTTTGGTGGTGATATCCTTGTCATATCCACCAATGGTGCACCAACCTTAAGGATCTTAAGTCTCTACCCACCAATGCATCCTGGAAAAAGCTTTGGTCGAAATTCGGCTATCACTATCCCTTCTCATGACCCCACACTGCGGGATATGGTCACTTAAAACGGTCCGATATCCGATGGATGGGAGGCCATCAGCTCACATCGGAACATCTGCACCAAAACCGTAACCAAATCACCGTCCTCGGTGATGTCTGCCAGTGGATTCCTGGCCAAGTGGTGCAACTCGCTGCAACTGTTTGCTTCAGCTGAGCATCTTTGTTTCAATACCACAGCTTGAGCGTGCAGCACTATGCCCATTCAGTGCCATTCCGTAGCATCTTTACATATTATCTTTAACTATTACATTTTTTTGGGATATCAATCTAAAATTGAAAAGCCAGTGTGAAAGACTCAACCACCATGAGAGTCTCAGATTTCATTTTAGCATCGCAACCCGATGCATTCATCCAAGACTCCAACAAGACACAGCTGGGCTACAGTACAGTGACAGCTGGGTTTCTCATCCTGCGCTGAATAGGTCTTGATTGTAGAAAACAATTAAGCACAATAGAATAAAACACAGAATTGCATGTTGTCGAAATTCATTGGTACAAAACCGCCGAAAAATGTGAAACGCCATCCAAAGTGATCCCCACCCGTCTGTGCTCAGCCAAGCTTCTTGATGATCTTCAGTGATCCATAGCCCTTCACCGTCAATCCAGGAATTTCGCCCCTGATTTCCTCTACACAGCAGTTTGTTTACCCTTACAATCTTCCCCAGGTGAAAAAGATTTGGAAGATCAAGTGGGAAGTTTGACTCAAACCCTGGCTCTACATATTAGAAGTGCCATCAGTTTCAGATGGCATGTGTTTAAACTTTGTGAAAGCATGTGAAAGCACAAATGAAGCTGCCAGCATGTGTTCACCCTACAGGCAGCACATCAGTATCCAGGAGGTCAGAGGCAAATGACCAAGATTTCTACCAAAACCACATGAGTGCTAAGATGCTAAGAAAAAGCAAATGGATCCTTGGAGGTATTCGGGACGAAGTGGGTACCGCCCTGGATCGAAAGCAAACACACAACTCAACACATGACCGCACTGATCCAGAACCACAGTCGAGTGTCCATAGGCTTCTGCAAGACTCGAGTGTACGGTCCCAGCAGGTTGTCCTTGGGACAGGCGTTCAAACAAATGCTGTCAAAGGGGATCACAATTAATAGCTGTCAATGTAGCCTTCGCTCTCTTTTGGACATCATTCATTGCTAATTCAACAGCCTTGTGAAATGATGTGAAATGAGCTGTTGCAACATACTAGATTGCTACCATATTGATACCAACATCAATGTATGAGGGGTATACAGTATACAATAATATGCTGTATCTCACTTGACAGCGACCCATCGCTCAACTGCCTCGCTAGGCCCCGCCAGGCTGAGGATCTGATTCAGCCAAGCCAAAGTATTTGGGTTCATCGATTGCAGAGTCGTCTAAGCGGATCGAGGAGCAGGAATAGTAGAGCCAATATTTGCCCTGGCCATTCAGCTGCGTGAGCTCCGTGTGAATCAAATCGCTGTGGTGTAGACTTGTGGCACATCAAATAGAAAACACCAAGACATCAGGGGCGGATTTGCTCAAAAGTGTTCAAGGAGATGTGGTGCAGGAGATGGACCAGAGAGACTCTTGGGTGTCTTGCAATCTGTTCAAGGCTCTTGAAGTGTCTATCCCAAGGAGCCTTGACTTTGTTGTAGTACACAAAGGGATTTCCAATGCGCGATTGACCTTCTTTCTCCCAATCCAACCTAAGCCAATAAAAACAAACTCTCAAAACGAAGCAGAACAGTTCAAATGATTCCCCCGTGAGAGGTATCACCACCATTTTGCACATACAAGTAGTGTTTGTACAGGCCAAGCTTGTGCATCCAATATCATGCCCTGACACTTCTCTCAAGTTGGGCAAGCTGCGTGGGCAAGAGAACCTTTTTCGGACGGCCGAATCTCCATTTCCCAACTGTAGCTTGACGGGCCGCGATGTAGGAGGCTTGAAACAGAAGTGGGGCTGAGTACTGCCTCAGTTTCAGGTGTACCAACAAAAACACATCCGGATCCTACAAAATAGCTTGTCTCGGTTGCTTTGTCTGTTTTGTTCTGGAAAACTATGATGTTCTTTTGTATATGCAGCAGCAAATAATTTCTACTTGTCCAAAAGGGAGCGACAGCAAAGTAGAGTTGGAAGCACCGAAACCTGGTCCGAGCAAGAAAAACATGTTAAAGGCGGGCATCCAACATTGGCAGGTGAATCATTGAATGATTGAAGACCTACTGGGTTCAATCTGATAAACCTGCATGGTGATGTTGGTAAGTTCTGATCTGGCACATGAGACCAGTGTGATTCAGTTCAATTCCCAACCAATCCTAGGAAAATAAGGCCAAGTCTGCCACTGCATAAGCAACCAGGCAAGTTGGATGTATCATCAATATAAAATACAGATGTTTGATAAAAAATGATATATATATATATATATATTATACATAATTGTATATATATATAAATATATACACGTATGATTCACACATTATTAGTGTGAGGTTTTCTGCGTTGGAAAACTCTACGGCGCATCATGTTCACCTGTTGCTTCATGGACGGTAAAGAAGTCAACCTCATTTCTCATGCCAAATATGCCAAGTTTCTCGTAAAAAAGTGTCACAGTGTTGGAGGCCTGCCCAAGGTGGCCAAGGTGGAAAGGCTCGGTCCAGTCAGCGGACGGATGATAAAAAGGGAGACGAATCTGCCAAGTTCCAGACCGTTCAGAAAAGACCATAGTTACCGAAGCATTATACAGATATACAGGATCTACTTTTTAGTATTACCAAGTCGTTTTGTTCCCGAATGCGTAGCGAAGGGTTCTTGTGTTCTTTCTTGGGGGTCTGGGCGTGGTGGAATGTTTGCTCGTCGTTTTGTTTTGTTTTCTCTAATTGCGTCGTCGCGGTGTCTATGGAGAAAGTGAGAAAAGGTGATGTAAGGTGACGTGTGAAAGTGCATTTCGCGTGGCACCCGTGGGACTTTGTGGCACTCAAGCGGAAGTTGCTTCGCGACTCTCTAATGGCGTCGTCGCCGCTGTCCTATGGGGAAAGTGAAAAAGGTGATGGCGTCCTCGTCGCGAAAAGGTGATGTGTTGTGGAGTGTGAAGTGTGAAGTGCGGAGTGCGACGTGTGAAGTGTGAAGTGTGGAGTGCGAAGTGTGAAGTGTGGAGTGTGAAGTGTGAAGTGTGGAATGTGCAGTGGAGAGTGTAAAGTGTGAAGTGTGGAGTGTGAAGTGTGGAGTGTGAAGTGTGAAGTGTGGAATGTGCAGTGGAGAGTGTAAAGTGTGAAGTGTGGAGTGTGAAGTGTGGAGTGTGAAGTGTGGAGTGTGAAGTGTGAAGTGTGAAGTGTGGTGTGTGAAGTGTGGAGTATGGAGTGTGGAGTGCAGAGTATGGAGTGGAGAGTGTGGAGTGTGGAGTGTGAAGTGTGAAGTGTGGAGTGTGGAGTGTGAAGTGTGGCATGTGGAGTGAAGAGTGTAAAGTGTGAAGTGTGGAGTGTGAAGTCTGGAGTGTGAAGTGTGGAGTGTGGAGTGTGAAGTGTGAAGTGTCAGTGTGAAGTGCGTAGTGAAGTGTGAAGTGTGAAGTGTGGAGTGTGGAGTGCAGAGTATGGAGTGGAGAGTGTGAAGTGTGAAGTGTGGAGTGGAGAGTGTGAAGTGGAGAGTGTGAAGTGGAGAGTGTGAAGTGTGAAGTGTGGAGTGTGAACTGTGAACTGTGAACTGTGTAGTGGAGTGTGAAGTGTGGAGTGTGAAGTGGAAAGTGTGAGGTGGGACTTGTGAAGAGTGAAGTGTGAAGTGTGAAGTGAAGTGAAGTGAAGTGTGGAGTATGGAGTGTGGAGTGTGAAGTGTGGAGTGTGAAGTGTGGAGTGTGAAGTGTGGAGTGTGATGTGTGGAGTGTGAAGTGTGGAGTGTGAAGTGTGGAGTGTGAAGTGTGAAGTGTGAAGTGTGACGTGTGGAGTGGAGGGTGTTGAGTGCACAGTGTGGAGTGTGAAGTGTGAAGTGTGCAGTGTCAGGAGTGCAGTGTGAAGTGTGGAGTGTGAAGTGTGGAGTGTGGAGTGTGAAGTGTGCAGTCTCAGGTGCGCAGTGTGAAGTTTGAAGTGTGAAGTGAAGTGGAGTGTGGAGTGAAGTGGAGTGAAGTGGAGTGAAGTGGAGCGAAGTGGAGTGAAGTG
>Ga0126342_10010454_pt1 | contig 16601 bp, 19 predicted proteins | sample Cyp1metagenome_FD_92528 | JGI IMG/M metagenome (GOLD analysis project Ga0126342, IMG submission 92528) | Coral microbial communities from Lord Howe Island, Old Settlement Bay, Australia - Cyphastrea 1 metagenome | ecosystem: Host-associated > Invertebrates > Cnidaria > Coral ... | reverse complement strand
TTTATCTCAATTTATCTCAATTTATCTCAAATTATATCCCCCATGTTCATCCAGTCGGACCAGGTGTGACCAAGCCCTAAAAGACGCTGCTGCACGTGCGCGAGGGGAAGCACCAGCGATTCCCGTCAAGACGCAGCCGGGGTCTAAGATCGGAAGGCAGCTGACCTCGCTGGATTGGCGGGGATGATTTGCGTGTACCCATGTGTACCCATATGTAACAAGATCCCCCAAGATACCCCCGGAAGAAAAATCCAGAAAAATAGATTGATGATATTTACATTTACATATATTTATTATTTACTAGGAATCCATCAAGACCGTCCTTGGCGATAGGTGAATCCCATTCCCCACCCTAATTATGGGACCTTGGGGACCCCTGGAAAGCAACCATCCCCACAGGTCTCATCATGGGGAGTCTCTAAACAATAGAAAAATATCCCATTGGTCCCATTCAAATGGCTGACAATCATCCACTTATCCCAATTGTGTATTAATTACGGATTGACGGATTGACAGGCATTGGATAAGATGCATAATCAGAGGTCCCACTCAATCGCAAGACCCACGAAGACTTGGGAGCATCCTCCTCCCATGTTTGTCGGTTTTGACTGTTGGTTTTTCCATGTTTTTCCTAATATGTTCTCCATCTTCCCCATCATTTAGGTCAGTGGTTTGATTTTTTGTCCCCATTGTTTAAAGCCGAATGTGCGAATCTGGTTGTAAGTGGGACCCCTTTGTTGGTGCTCCTGGGTTGTGATTGCCATTGAAACATATGAAAACGAGACTTCACTAGAAACATACTAGAAACATACAATATTGTGCAACTAATTTGCAAACACCTGAACATTTATTCATCATTTTACAGAATCCACTTTTCCATGAATTTGCTCTGAACAATATAAGTGCTGTACCCAACAGTTCTATCTCCTTTTGAGCGACCTTAGGTCAGCACTGCCACGGGCTGCCACAGCAAGTGCGGCGGAGGTGCGGTGAAGTCTTATCATTTTGGAATTCAACGAGATAGACATAGTTTGTTGGTAGAATACCTGAAGAAAATCCTATCATATTATTATTATAAATTATATATCTACATCATTTCCATTAATCGATGTGCTGTTCTCCTCTTTCAGTATGGACCACATGTTCAAAAAGATCAGATGGGTATGTTTGTCTGAACATTTCTCGGGAAAACTCAAAAAACAAACATGGGTTACCTTCCTTTTTCCCTACTTAAATTGTTTTTTTCTACTATACATGGGATCGAAATAGCCCCCATCCCCAAATGGTAGTCTATAGTATCTATAGCTATATTGGCTTGTCCACAACCATTCACATCATTAACCGTCATTAACCATGAAGAAATCATGATGATCCCATCATTCGAAAACGATTCAAAAAAGACGCCCATAATGACGCTGGGACAGGAACGAAGATCGCAGCTCGGCAGAAGTGGAACGGAAGGGGCTGGTTGATGAGCATTTTTTGTAAGCATTATAGTAAGCCTCAAAAAGATAGGGAAAAAATGGAAAGAACAATTCTATACTTTTCAATAATCTTATTGATGTTAAGTGTTTTCTTATTCCCAAAAAATTGAGATATTTGGGGATGAACATCCATAAATCCCAGCTATTTTGCTGTGAAGATTCCAGGAATTCCATTGGGTTGACTCGACACAAAGATGTCGCTGCACCGCAACGTTTGGGTGTGAAAGATGTGAAAGCACAATCCTATGAGTTTGGTATCTACGCATGTAAGGTTTAGGGATGTAAAGGGCAGTTGGCAGTTGGATCTTTGAGACATTTTGAGACCAGTCGGCATTTCCTGAGGACCACAGTTGCAGGCAGGGACTTGTGGGTTGATGCCTGGCAAACGGAGCTGGGAATCCCAAAATGCTATAGGATCTATAGGCTCCATGAGATAATATGAGGTTTATTTTACTATTTTTACTCGCATTTACCCCACACATGACCGCAAGCTAGGTATAACATGGTATAACTAATTTTCCACCATGGATCATGTAAGCCTAATGTCAGGCGGCAAAGGCGGCCTCTATACCGGCAAAGGCATGGCATGGCGGGTTTTTTCACGAAACATGGGGGGATGGACTCGAAAAACGATGGTGATTGATGGTGATTGACATTTGACTTGTTTAAAATCTCTCTCTCTCCCTCTCTCTCTCTGTATATCTGTAATTATCAATAATTATTGTCAATATTATCATATTATCAATGTACATTATGAAATAGAGTTGACAAAAGTCGGAGGTTGGTGGAGAAAAACTTGCTTCTGTCACACGAGCCTTGCACCCTTTTCTGCAGGGCAAGGAAAGGCGGCAGCTGCGCCAGGGAAGGGAGATAAAAATGGTGCGGTTCTCAGACTTTGGACATGGAGAGGGGTCAAATGCTTTGCATACCCTCCGGTAATGGAACATCACCCATTGATGAATAATGTTGGTTCCTGATTAGTGTGAGGCCCCCCCCCTAACAATAGCTGTACTCTCTTTAAAGTGGAAGGTCAAATATTTTCTTCCCAGGAAAAAACAAATCCTCACTTAAGTAAGGATTTCAATTGGCTACAATTGAAATCTAATTAAAACTGTTTTTCTGCCGATGAACTTGTGGTATTTGTAGTACTTAAAGTACTTATCAAGATTGTGATAATATGAACTTCTCAATTCTGCGGCTGTTGAATTTTGCTGCGATCCACATTAAAAATGTCAGCCATCGATTTTGTAAATGCTTGTCTGTCTGAAAATTATATATATATATATATCATTATAAATCCCACAAATTGCAAAGGATGGAACGCATTTGTTTACCTTTGAAGTTGCAATATGGGTGTACCTTCTGGATCTGTCTGAACATGGATTATACATGATTATACAGATAAAGTTGCCATTTAATCATCTAAAAGTGAACATGATAATTCAATATAATTCACAAATGTGTTTAGAGGTACTCTATCTTCAAAGAAAACAATTTTTTTTGGCACATCACCTGTGATGGGGATCCTTTCGAGCTGGCGATTTTGCCAGGCACCCGTGTGGATCCTGATGTGCAGGAGCCCAGAGCTGCTACGACGAGATGTTTTGTCGATGGGGGCATACCATGCAATGCCCCCAAATACCCTCCGGTAAATTAACATAACTATGGAAAATCGCAATTTTCAACAGCTATGTTAAATATTCTTAAATTACCAGAGGGTAAAAGATAACAAAAAGGTGATGAGATGTCCAATGACTTAGACTTAAGCGGATGTGAAGGGGACCTTCAAACTCAAGACCCTTGCAGTTTTTCCTGCCGAAGTTGACAAGGTGTTTTTTTTTAGTAGGACAAGGAAACATATATATTATAATTCGTAGAGGGAGAGTTCTTTTCCTCCAATGGGATAGGGAAATGTGGCATACCTGTTTGCATGGCTTGTAGTAGTACGCTTGGATTTTCGGTGTATGTTGGGATTAGATAGACTTTCCACCGAACAATCCTGTTACATCATCCAAACCACTGAAGATTAAAACTTTATCAGGGATCAAGAACCTCAATAGACCACCAAGTGATTTGATCCATGTGTTTTTTTTGTCTGATGGCTTTCTCCGAGTGGTGCAGTCGAATTTTTCCGAGGTGTTCAAACTTCCCAAAAGTTCGGCTGAGCTGCAGAGAGATCCCGTGACGTGTCTGAGAGATCCCCTAAAAGGCCGCATTTTTTTTGGAAGCCTCAAGATGGTCAAGTCTGTCAAGTTGCAGTAGTTGGATTTAGCCAGTCAAAATTGTGATTTCGTGAATTTCATGGGATACTAGTGCGCATACAAGGGGATATGCAAACAAGATCAGGCTAGTTTAGTAGCGTTGAAAAGCCTTGTTGGGTGATGTAGGGAGTATGCTACCCAATATATTGAGGCTTACCACAAGTCATAATAAATTTGTGCATTAAGATATTTGTTTTGGAAGCCTCAATTGAGAAGGAGGATGGTTCAAATCTAACCCAGAAATTGTTAAATAATTATCGTATTTGGTGTGGAGACTGTGAAGAACATGCATAACTACGAGCTATTTTGGCATGAATTTTGTGTGAACAGAAGGGTACCAGGGTTTTGACCCATACCCATAAATGGCCATCCGACCAACAATAATTGCTTGTGTGGGTTGATTTGCTCAGGACCGTCCTTGCATAGATATATAAGAGTGGAGCAGCCTTAGCAGCCTTAGCATGTATACGGCAAGACGGAGCGCATATTTTTGCGTTAGGATTATCCCATAATATGCTCCATGTATGGTATATCGGTATATTTACCTACATTTGGGTCATTTATGGGGTAAATGTTGGTAAATATTCCAGCACCATGGAGCATCTGGGTATTGCAAAATGTTGCAAACTAAGGGGATTCCATATTCAACGAGCTCCAAGGTTTGGGGTCCTTTAAAGTGTGACACATTCAACGGGGGGGAAGGTCTGCGACACATTTTGCGAACGGGTTGTGGCAAGACATAAAATGACAATGAAGCTGGGAGTCAAATGATCCCAGTCTGTATGAAACTCAACTAGCCTGGAGAATTCTATTCGCTGTAGCCCTTCACTTAAAAAAAAACCAGTAACAAGAAACCAGTCGATAGATTGCTCAGCAGGACTGATTCCTTTTCTTCAAAGATGGAAACTGGGTTTATCCAACAATAGTATACCCTAAAGTCCCATGGTTTATCATCAATCTCAAATAAAATGACCATCAATCGGAGAGAAAGCCTTCCATTTTCTGACACCCAGGAGAAAGCAAAGACCTTTCAAGAGGATTTGAGGCGGGAGCCGAACCAGTGGACCCGGTAGCGGAAGCATCTCTCAATATGAACAAGACACGTTGGACGGCTGTGTCATGGTTGCGGCCGTTTGTCCTCAAATATGTCAGTGGTTGGAGCAGACCGCAGCTTCCAGCCCGAGCCATGGGAAAGAAAAGGAGTAGATCGTCGTCCAGCTCATCGGACTCTTCGTCAGAGGACAAGAAGAAGAAGAAGGACAAGAAGGACAAGAAGAAAAAGAAGGAGAAAAAGAAAAAGGAGAAGAAGGAAAATAAGGAGAAAAAAGACACCCCGGCTTTGCGTTTACGGAACTGTTTATCATGTTCCCAATAAACAAAGCCAGTATAGGCATGGGGAATCTATAGTGATTTCACCGTTGGCCTTTTTGGGTCAATCCAAGGACATGCCCCTGGTGATGCCCACCATTCCCAAACTCGGTTTGGCCGAAGAACGCGAGCGTCTCCTTCGCAGCCAAGCGCCCCCGCCGTCTGTGCCAGCGGAAGCCAATCGGTTTGATCAAGCGAAAGCAAGGCTAGAGACCTTGAGGGCACAACAGCAGAAACCCGAAAAGAGCGTGCCCTACTCTGTGCGCAAGCCCAACTGGTGACCTGGTGAGCTAAGTCGATGGAACATGGGAGATGGGATAGTGCTTTGAAGCTGGCCAAATACTGGCCCAAAGATGATGGATGAAGATGGTGCGCATCTTCAGTAGACATGCTGCAACTTTTGCTTTGCAGTTTTAACTCCAGTTGTGTACGCTGGAATGAAAAGCTGCTGCGGCTGTTTAGTGAGCAAATTGCTTCGGGCTTTCATACGAAAAGCTACACCATGGAAATGGCCTCAGCATGCCACGGCAATTTTGGATGATGTTTGGTGTACCTTAGGTTCTTGGCACCTAAACACTGGCAGTTGGGACAAGGTGGTGCCCCCTGGGTAAGTTTGTTGGTCTATATACCCCATTAGCTGGTTTGATATATCTACCATAAACATCCATAAACCATGCATAGTCAAGCTAGTAAACAAAAAAACACCTAAGCAACGTCCACATGAGTTCGCATGAAGGTAATGTGGTAGACGGTAGACCCAATCACAAACCATCCCAAATTCCGAACCTCAGAAATGGTAAAACAAACACATCCCAATCCTATTTGAAATGAACATGTGGATGGTATAAGCTTGAAACATGGACAATCATACATACATATATATATATATATATTATATATGTATGTATGTATGTATATTATATATAATGTATCTTATATTTTATAAACATTCCCCAATTTCACCGGAAATGGTATGAACACATCAATCATGTGTAAACCATCAGAAGTTGTAGCTTTAGTCAGCGCTAGGACCTTCGCACGGAACTTCAAATTGTCAGCTGAGCTGGTCGGAATGGACTACATCCAGCTCAAGCCGATAGGCTGCGGGAAGGATCTGAGATGATGGTCCAGGAATTTACAGGGCATCGCTTGCAGGTCACATCAAGATCTCATGCTAAAAACAAGTGGGCAGAAGTTTGAATTTGACTTTTGCGGAGATAGTGAAGTCGCCAGAGAGTTTGGATTGGTCGGAAAAAGGCTTGACATGGTATAGATATTGAAAAATACTAATAGATTGGTAACGAACAATCATGATTGACAATGACTCACAGTTATGGATCACTGCAAAAACATGTCATGCGGGATAAACAAGTGGATCGCTTACTAGCCAACCCAGCCAAGGTGGATGGATAATCATAGATAATTAGTAGATACATTATATATGTTGAAGTTGATATGTAGCAAAAAAGACAGAAACGTGCTTCCAGGAAGTTATGCTGCGTAGATAATATAATGTTTATATTTATATTTATTGCATGTTATTGCATCTTATTGCAGGTTTTCATCTTTTCGGCATCTATTCTGAGGTTGCAATATTATAACATTCATATCCTTGCCATTCTGGTTTCGCGGCCTGATTTCACACTCTGTGCGGTGCAGGCTTCGTTCCTCATGACACAAAGCAGAAGGCACGGGAGGAGCAGGAGAGCTCAGGACGTGGTCGGTCGGTCGAACCTCCCAGTGCTTGAGGCGGTGAAACATCTTCGGAAGCTGACTGTGGAGATGTCTGGAAATTGGGGTTTACGTTATACCCATAACATAGGCATTTAATGGGAAGACTGATGATAACCCATGCGTTTTTTGGGGTACCGTGTGGGGGTTCCAGAGTCATGGGGCTACCGCAATAGTATGGGATGGTTGATTTCATGGAAAATCCTTTTAATCAAAAGGGATGATGTGGGGATCCCTTCATCCATTGCTTATTTATTAAACTCATGGACTGATGGACACTTGGTACTTCATATATATATATACACTGTATATACCTGGAAAGCCAAAAACACAAAGTTGTTTGGTCATTGTGGGAAAAAGCCGTAATGATCGTTTTTTGTAATAATATTTTTTTTACCCGTAATGAAAAAAAGATGGTCAAATCAAAAGAACATTGCAGTCCTACCCGTAGCAAAACCGAATTGTTTCGACATTTTGTTGAAAAAAGGGCGTAAAGAGCCGTAGCGACTCTCACACAAGTGGCTCCAGACGATCAAAGCCGTAATGACCAAAAAAAATGGTCAAGGCCGTTTGACAAAAAAAAATGGGATTATGGATACTAGAGTTCCTGGTTTCTTACACCGATATCTGGCGATGTCAGAAACATGTTGCTGTGAATCCAGCGGCATGGCTTTGGCGATTCGGGCGTTCAAGCTTGGCATGGTTCATGAATATTTAATGATGATATACTGTACCCTCCAGTAAACTACCATAGACCCTGGCAGGTATGGGTTGGAAGTGGAAAATTGGCTTTCACTAAATATGGGCTAAATTTTCAGGGTCCATGTCAATTTAGCAAAGGATAATCACAGTACAATGACAGTGCACTAGAACAATACTTTCACAATACCTTCAAAATAACATAATCAGACTATATATATATAATATATATACATATAAATAATAATAAGAAGAAGAATAATAATAATAGTAATAGTAATGATAATAATAATAATGATAATAATAATTAATAATGATAATAGTAATTAATAATAATAATTAATAGTAATAATCATATGTATAACATTATGATAACATGGTAGGAGCAATATGAAGCCAACACATCTTCAACTAGAATAAGAACACAACACAAGAATAGTACTAAACATGATCAACTTATTTGGGTCTTTTTCCCGATGTTGATCCATAAAAAAACCCATGGTGGATACATGTGGATACCCCATGGTACCAGCCGAGCACGGAGCATGGACATAGACTCCGCCAATTGGTCTCCGTGGACATCCAGGATAGAAAGGACAAAGCCAAGTGGCTGATCTACAAGTTCCAAGCTATCAGTGGCTTTTTATCAACCATAAATCCCAGCTATGTTGATGATCACCTAGGGGTATAGGGTTTTGACAGGGGAATCGCAGCCAAAAAACCTGGTCAGCCTATGGCACTTATGGCACTGACCAAGGCTCCGAATGCTCTTGGAGTTCCACTTTCCATCGACCTCAAGGTGGTTATGTGTCTAGGAAACGCCATGTCGGACAGCTGATAGCCCTGCTGGTTGATGATATGGGGCGAGTCGTGTAGGCCGAATCTAGCTGATAGACATAGGGGATTAATTATAGAGTTGTCATTTATCCCAGAAGTTCAGTGAAGCAAGCACTGTGGATCTTACCCATTTATAATCCATCTTGAAATCCTGGTCTTAACAAACATGATACTCATCATGCACAATCAAATAGGATATTATATCTTCCACCATATATGATTTTCCATGGAATTGCACTTGGTTGTGAACTCTTCATATGGCAAAAACCAATGGGGAAGTTATGACTATAGGATGTATCAACTCATCGAAAGCCTGGAATAGTTGGGAGAAGCACCAAGGATGATGCAAGAAAGGCAACACACATACATAAATATATATATATATATATAGATAGATATATATTATATATAATATATATATACACACATACACAAGATTGGGTTGGGGGTTTTTGAAACTGGGACAGACCAACAATCTACCATTTCTAGGTGCTTGTGACTTATAGTAGTTTCATTTTTTTTTGTTTTGGTGGGCTCTCCGATGTTCTGCACATCGGCAAGCCCAAGTGTGTGGTTTATCATCAGTGTCTCACTACCCCAGCTTTGGTCAAACTTAGCTACAGTATCATATATTATTGTTGGTCATGTCATATAATGTCATATATAACTATTATATATATAATATCCCATTATAAGACATTCATATCCTCATGGGATCCCGATTCGGCCACAAAAATGACCGGAATTTGTGGATCTAAATCTATATATCATGCCATGAAGTGTTGTTCTTATTCCCATGATATCCCAATAACATTCCCATCATACATCAACCATCATCAAGCAATAAAGGATATATATATATACATAATTATATATATATATATATACATAATTATATATATTTATATATACAATAGTATATATAGATAACCCCAAATAGTTCGAGATGTCCAATGGACCTATCCAGTCATGTTAGTTGTCAAAAACCCATCCAATAAATGATATATATATATATATGTATATAACCCCATCCCAGTTGTGTTCGTTCTAAAACTACTGGACCTATCGTTTGGGGGGCCCTCAAGAGCCCTTGGTTTCCAAGGTGGGTTGATCGGACCCCATCATACTCCACCATTTTACGGGACAGGAATATTGATGAATATTGATGAATATGTTGTGCAAATGGGATGTGAACAGTTCATATAATTTTTTTATATGTTTCCAAGTTGTCCATCATTTTCGATCTACTTGTACTGTGTAAAAATGTCGGAAAAGATGTTGCGGAAATACCCTTAAGGGCTCCCCCAAGTCACACCGCAGACAGAAAAAACTGCTGGTCGCCAATCCTCAATCGGTCGCCCCTTAAATTGTGAGGCTGGTGTCAGATACATGGGTATGGATCAATACCTATTAATACCATTTTTAGGGGGATGAACATCCATTTACCAGCTATTTTGATGTTCACCAGGGGTACAAGGTTTTGACACACTGCCACATTGAAAAATAGCACGTTTCATCCCTTTTTCCCAGCAACAACCATTGGCTGTTTCAGAGGTTGATTTTTGCCATAAGTGGAGATGTTTGCTAGCTCACGGATGATATATTGATGACATAGCCCAATTTCTAAAAATTGCTAATCTTTGAATCTAAGCTGGTCAGGATTAGCAATTATATCCAGGAAAGTCGTAGCAACATTTCTTTTCCAAGATACCGTACTATTGTGGATGAGAGATAATTCCTCCGATAGGATCTCTGTCAAGCCCAATACATACACCTGGGTATGCTGTAAACATGTATAAACACACGAGCTGTCATGGGCCCAATAGTTTGGGAAAAAAAAACATTGACTAGTTCCATATATCTAACCATAAACATCCATACACCATGTTGTTAATCTAGCGAACTAAACAAACTTTGCTATCATAAATTAACTATTCATTCCTATCAATGTTTGGTTAATTCAAATTAACTCCCCATGTTTGATGGTTGAATATGGTTAAATCACCGTCTATTATATACCTGTCCCTATGGGTGGTGCATCATGGGGACCCCACGACGCAGGCCCATTCCAACGCGCCAGACCCATTTGCGAGTCCACCCGGAGCCACTTTGGCCGCAGATTTTTTTATTGGATGAGGAGAAGTGAAGAAAAGCAAACAAGAACAAGACGTAATAATCTATGTTTATAAAATTTTATAAATCCCTATTGTTAATGGAATGTCAATGGGTTATACATTGATTATACTTATATCCCATGATATCATCATGATATTCCACTGAATCCCTATCTGTTCATTCCAGGGCACCGATTCCAACATGTGCGGCTTTGCTCTGATTTTAACGGGATGCGATGTTGTTTGTGAGTATGTAGTATATTATATTATATTATCTATATCTATATATTATACATACCCATAGGATCCATGGTGCTGCTATATATGGTAACATGGATCCCATCAATATATCCCCTTTATGTTAGCATATATACCAGCACCATGGATCCTATGGGGTTTATATATATATATATTATACATATTATACATATTATATTATATTATATCTATCATCTATAGTCTATAGTATATTATATTATCTATATAATTATACAATTTCACTCCACTCCAGTAATTCTACGGATTTCATCCAACGCCGGCTTTGAGTTGACTCAAGTTGACTCCACCACAGGCATGGTGCTGGTATCGAGCTGACGGTTTCGGAGCAGGGCTATTTGGTGGATTTCGTGGAGGATATCCATGGGAATATGGAAATATTCCACTGGACTTGGGACTGGAATCTATGGTGAGCTGGGACCCTGGGAATCTTATTTTTCATGAAGAAGTATAGAATTTGCCGTAATTATCAAGGTAATTATCAATGATCATCCCAATCAAAAATCACTGGAAGATTCCCAACTTCTTTCATCCAAACCATCCAGATTCAGACATCCTGATCATCGCCGTATTTCCCACCTTATTGATGGACGAGCAGCAAAGATGTCGCGGTCGCGGTCGCCAGGACTTTCCGGGGCAAGACCTGTCTGTGGGCGATGTGTGGAAACCCGGTAGCAAAAGGATGGCCCGTTTTCTTCGATGATTTGCCAAAACTGGTGGTTGTCAATAGCTATAATATTATAATATATGCATAATAAACATAAAATAATATATATATATATATGTATATGTATGATATATATATAATATAATAATGATATATATATATATAATAATATTATATATATAATATAGTATAATGTAATGTAATATAATATAATATAATATTATCATTTGCCAAAGGGTTTCTGGAAGGAACACATTTTTCTCATGCTTGTTACTTGGTGCCCTTTGATCAGTTTGGTGGAAAATGGTCACTGGTAACTGGAGTTGGCTTCTGGTAGTTTCAACTTGGAAAGCCCCCACACCATTAAACAGAGATTGCGAAGGAATCACCGAGACTGCCAGGTTTTGCTGGGGGATTGATGATATTCAATGATCAGTATGCAAATTCAATCCCATTCCCTCAACCATCAGAACATCAAATACCCTCTGGTAATTTAACATAGCTATTGAACATGATCATTTATAGTTGATTTACCTATTATAAATGGTGATTTTCCATAGTTATGTTAGTTTACCGGAGGATAAACCTGCTTTTAGGTTGGTTCCTGTTGTATATCCCAAGACATCCCAGCAATATCTCGGCATGTTCCATCGAGGTGATCTTGGAGATCAATGGTCAGAAGCTGGCAGGACTGAGTGAAGCAGAGATGGTGTCGACCTCAGGGCCCACCCTTTCAATCCAGAAGAATATAGAAATGGCTGAGAATCAAAGATGAAGAGAAACTATATGGAGATGGCATTCTGTCAATTTTCAACCTATTTTCTAAGTTGCAGTGAAACCTGGAGCAACCGTGAGCAACCATGAAGATTTCAATCATGGACTCAATGCACAGAGGCAGCCTTGGGAGGAAAGTGTGAAGTGTCATGATGTGTAGTAATTAGTACTCATTGATTTGTGCAGGATGGTGCCCCCTCCCAGTGATGTTTCTTGTTTTATAATTATAATTCACATTAACTGGTTGGTGGTTTGGAACCATGGAATTGTATGACTTTCCATTCAGTTGGGAATGGCATCATCCCAACTGTTACTCACTCCATCATTTTTCAGAGGGGTAACTATACCAGTATACCACCAGCCAGTTAACTTACTGGTGCTAAACTACGCAGGGAATGGATGGGTTGCTGGGGGTTGCTGGGATGATGACATTACTAGTGATGACTGGGATCATTCCCTCCTCCCCTACTTTTAGCACCAGTAAGTTAACCGTCGACCAAAGGAAGACAAGTTTGGAGCGCACTTTGGCGACGGCGCGCTGCGCTGCTGCGCGTCCAGTTCCTTTTTGCAGTTGGCTTTAAGCAGCAAAAAAAATGGCCTGTTGAAATGGGATATGATGGATATATCATGAGAAATAATGAGAATATATTGGGTGAACTAACTATGTTTTTTGGGTCTGTCTGAAAATGAGGTATGTCACACCCCAGTCATAGCCATGAAAAAATGGGACAATTATGATTCACCGTGGATTTGGGGGTACCCTATTACACCTATTTTCAGATAAATCCAGAGGCCAGAAACCGTACTTGAAATGAGAATTTCATCAGAATGTCCATCAGGTTTTCCATCAAATAGGTCTCATAGGTTATCCCATAAAGGTTTTCCATTCAAAAATATTCCATAAGAATGTCATTCCTTATAGGTTTTCCATCAGAATGATCAATTTTTTCCATGAAAATCCATTGGAATCCCATAGGTTTCCCCCAAATCATCCATCGAAGCCTGGGATTTTTCGCTTTTCCCTTCGACCTGGACGGAGAGGAGAAGTCTGCGCGAAACGAAAAGTTATGGTAGGACTCCAAGGTGGTTCACCAACCAACGCCTATAGCTAAGTTGGTTCATTTTAAGCCCATGAATCCCATAGTATATGACAATATATTATATACATGTATTAATGACATGTATACAATGTATACTGATATGATGTATATGACGTATATATATATATATATATATGCATGTATAGGTTTATAACATTTTATAACCGAGGTTACTTAACGCCCTAAACCCTCACTTCTTCAACTTATTCAGAAACACCCCAGTTGGATCCAGTTGGTTTATATCTTTTCCCCCGGCCTTCGCTGTTGGGAGGTGCGAAACTCACCATCCAGCCTGAGAGGTGTGGGCCCCTGGGGAGCGCCCCAAGATTCGGCCGGGGAAGTCACACGACTTTTTTGTTGGGAAACACTAATAGTGCGAAGGCCCAACATCTCCGAAGTCTTGGTTGTTTTTGATGTTTTTTTCCTGAAAATTGGGGGAAAACCTTGGCCCAAAGTGGACTAACCAAAGGATTTCAACACAAAGGGCCACAAAAACACGTGCAGATGGGCTCTAATATGGGTCTATTGAGTCTAAAGACGTCACGAGTTGGTTCAGGAACAGCCCAACATAGAATTGGATGATGGGAAAATTTACAGGAAACCACTATATTTGATGGTAAAAACCATGGTTTCCGGTTAAGATTTTCCCTTAAACCAATCCATTGATTTTGGGGTAGGGTTCTGAGATGTTCCGACTCATCCCCCAAATCCTTCAATAACACACTGATATTTTAGACAAGGAATCTGATAAGTTGTAACACATACTGTGTAATACTGGTGTTTCTGAAACCTGACTTAATGCGGGACACACTTGACCGGTTCCATCAAATATATGTTAAAGATATGTCTGTTAAGGCTGTTAAGGTAATATGTCCAGAAAGAAATTGAACTACCCTCTGGTTATTTAACATAGCCATGGAAAATGGCACATTTATAGATGGTTTACCTATTAAGAATGGTGATTTTCCATGGCTATGTTAAATAACCAGATTGTATTTTGGGATATGAACAAAACCTCAGAATTTGGTTGAGATCCCTGCTAAATGAGTCGGGAGTGATGTCTCTTTCTGCCACACCGGTGTCATTGTGTGCTCCATATATCTAACCATTTTAGATTTACACAGCACCGAATCGGCTTTGACTAGCATGTTGTTCAGCATTCCGCATGTATTGAATACAATATCTATATGTAGATGATATATAATATATATATATGATGATGATGATGATGATGATGATGATGATGATGATGATGATGATGATGATGATGGTGATGGTGATGGTGATGGTGATGGTGATGGTGATGGTGATGCTTATTATATACATACGTTATTATAATTTATATGTATGTGTGTGTGTGTCTGCTTGTGGGGTGAGGAAGTCATGTTCAGGCGAAAGGAAGTGTATTGAAGTTTCATGAGTTTCAGGGGTCATTGAATCATCCCCACAGACGAGTTCTGGGATGTTGGCAATTGTTGAGTCAGCCCAGTACACAGGGAGCCAAGGGGCCACTACTGTAAGAGTTACCCAACCACAGCATCCTTGAAATCCAATGAAGCTTGGTTGGTGCGTTCGTTTGTGACTCGGTGAGTTTCCCGAATGTGATGGGGGTCATGATCACTTTGTGGACGAACACAATCAGGGCTCGGAGCAAGTGGCTTCACACACCCAGCATATCAGCATCATGTTTTTGATAAACATACCCTTTATTGTTGATTATAATATACTATATATATATACACGAAGTATTTATAGGTTTGGTTATCTCCCGGCTATGATCAACACATATCAACACTTAACATCTCGTCACCAACCACTTTTGCAGGTGACGGCCTTGGCGACGACGCAACGCCACGTTTCCATTTTCCAGCCGCGACCGGCAATGAGTCGCGCGGCCTCGCGTCTTCGTCCTGGTGTCCAGTAGAGGCGGCCACCAGGGAAAGAGCTATCCTGCAAGCCGCAAAGAGCGCTTGCACAGGCCCAGCAAGAACATGTTTTTTTTGTGTAAAACATTGTAAAACATGGTGTTTGTGTATAAGTAACTGCTTTTGAATAAGTGTAATGTAATAGTCCACTGGACACCAGGGTCACCAGGGGGGCGTTCGCAGACTTTCTGATCAGAAGGATCAGTGGAAATGGCCGCAGCTTCCAGGGCACTGGGGAAATTTCCTCAAGTAGACCATTAATCAATAAACCATCAATAATAAACCCAATAAACAATCAATAATGATATAATTGAACCAGCAATAAACCCAAAGTAGACCATTGGACCATGTCTATGAGTCTATGCCCATTGCAGTGGGATTGGGGTGGGTCTTCTGCAGTCACGCTGTACACAATGATGAGATTATGGCAGTCACAGCTGAAAAATGTGGACTCCCATGCTCCATCTTATTTTCCAGGCTCATTCAAGACCTCCGTGACAATCCTGCAATCTGCAAACATGCGCACCACAAGATGACACGAGGCTCGCTTCATTTCTAGATGCGACCAGTTTTTCCACAACAGATGATGCAAGTAGGAAAATTGGAACGCGTGCACGGACACATGCTTTGAAGGATTATGACCTTGATGCAAGTCGGATTTTGCTGTCACCGTCATGTACTTCCACATCATTAATAATTAGTTTGGACATGAAATTCTTGGTGTTATGACAGTACACTGTACACTCACATACCTGCCATGCATAAACGATCATAGTTAACTGGTCAACCCTTTTGAACGCCACTGTCGCATAGCGCTGTCTTCGCAATGCCTGAGCCGGCGGGGGTCATTGCTGGGCGGGAGAGTACTTGGGTAGACCTTGGTTGGGGAGGTTGTCAGATGTTGTCAGGTTCTATTTTTCTAGACATCAAGGGAAGAGTATAAGTATACGTATTGTCTTTTCAGAACTGATGATCTAAGACTGGCTGTAAGTAAGCAGGCCATTTTTTTATGGAACATCTTCATGTTCCCATTGATAAATCAGCAGAATTGGATTCAACGAAGGAATTGCCTGCTTGGACTACTGCAGGGTATCATGAAGTGGCCTTGCAATTGTCGCTATGCCATGCTATGCCATGTTTGGCTAAGCCGCAAACTGATGCCGCAAGTCTGGAAAACCAGAAAGCTTCAGGAACGCAACCGATTTCGAGGATTTTCAGAGCATTCATGTTGGATACAGCGTAAAGAAACATATGAAGTTTCCCTTCTTGGTTATGTTATGGTAATCATTAACCATCATTAACCATCATTAACCATCATTAACCATCATTAACCATCATTAACCATCATTAACCATCATTAACCAT
>Ga0126342_10010453_pt1 | contig 16601 bp, 19 predicted proteins | sample Cyp1metagenome_FD_92528 | JGI IMG/M metagenome (GOLD analysis project Ga0126342, IMG submission 92528) | Coral microbial communities from Lord Howe Island, Old Settlement Bay, Australia - Cyphastrea 1 metagenome | ecosystem: Host-associated > Invertebrates > Cnidaria > Coral ... | reverse complement strand
AGGGACGTGGGGTGGTAGGAGTTCACTTCCATCGCCAGGGACAGTTTCAGGACATCGATCAGGTGTTGAGGCACGCGTCTTCTCAGTTGGTGCCACGTGCGTTCACTGCTGGGTTGTGGGGCGTATACCTCCTCATCATTCGTACGATTGAACCTTGATTGCACCTTCGAGCGACAATGCAGTCAGGAACTTCGAGCTCACTTAATTTGTCAAGCTCTTCTAGTGGTAATCAACAGATGGTTGTCAGAGGAAACCCGGGTTTTGCCCATGAAATTGCAGATAGCTCACGATCATCTTCTGTGAGGTCTGTTCTACTGGCCAGCTGTTAACATAGTCAAATAATCAAATGCTGACCTGGCTGACTCACAGAATTTCAAGCTTACTATGGACCCCCCATGGGGTTGATGGTTCAAAAGACGTTGGCCTAAATTCATTAATTCTGTTTTTTCTTATCCCCTTACATGGTAGACATGCTTTATGATTGGTTATTTTCGATGATCTTCTTTTCCCTCCACTAAATTACCATCCCTCATGTCAAACAAACCCGATTATCGCCGCGGTGGTGGCGGCTGCGGTGGTGGCTGCGGTGCTGCGCATTGGCCCGCCAGAGGCTTAGACCAGTGGCCAAGGGTTCAAAACAGTGGCGAATTAGAAAGTACTCAATTTCTGGTCTTTTATCTCAACCATGTGGGACTGCTAGTTGAAAAATCCAAATTATTTTCCTAAGATTTGCATGGCTTGGTTGAGTTCTTTCACACTGGATGGTTGGACAAATTGCCATTTTGAATTCGGGATCCCACCTTTTATGGACGCAGCATTTTGCTTAATTCACCTGCGGCTGAAGCACCGCTCTGTAGTAGGTGGCTCCATGTCAATAATCCCAAGTTTGGACAAGTCATTGAGTTCTTTAACAGCTAAGTTTAAGAATACACTTTTTGTCCTACATAGGCTATGGGCCATTATAGGTGTTTTCCCACCAAACAGCAGCAACAAAATTCATAACAGCATAGAAGCGTCGAGTAGCAATGCCTCCGCTAACTGGCAAAGAATGGGCTGAAACTTGGCAATTTTGATTCAGTGAATTAGATGAAGATTGTTTCATTCATCCCACACTGGCGCGGATTGTAACGGATTGAGGAGTGGAACAAACACGTGTGGAGCCATTGGTCTACATGGAAGGAAGAGCACCAATGGCTTCAGGTCACCCAAACGGGCTTGGGTTGCAGCATCCGCAATAGGTCTGGGATGAAATCAACTTGGAGCACTTTTAGAGCATGCAGATCTGTTGCCAGGCGTTGCATTGTTCGAGTTTTGGTCCAGGGCATTACCAATATCCCAAGTTTTGTTTTGTGGGACTATAGCAACTGTCCACATCTGAGGCTACAGTCCGGAAGCAGGCGTTGGAGCAGCACGCGGCATCGCGTATCCACAAGTTAGCCATGGCCAAGGACGAGAACTCATCGATTCATGCGATCGTAGATGGACAGGTAGTTTGGGACTTACTATACCATACTGCATTACGCGGCTAACTTTCATTTTTGAAACAGCATGCCCCGTTTTGTTTTTTGAAACATCAACCCCTTCCACCGCATTCTAGGTGCCTTCGGCTGCGATGTTTCATCGAATTCTTCGGAGGACGGCTGCTGGAAACAATGGACCCGAAGAAGGTTGTTTTGTGCCTAGGCTTTACCGTGACAGACATGATTTACGCAGCGTTTAAAGTGGGGCATATTATTTTTCAAAAGCGGTTCACAAACCAAGGGAAGGGAGAAACTTCGCAAGCTCAAGGCTTGCTTGGGCGAAGCCGCGAGGAAATTGACAATAGCCTTTCTGCATCTTGACAAATTACTGATTTTGAGTTTTTCAATGAGCACGTTTTAATAATTACCATTTCATTTGGTTACCACTGGTTACTGGCACTGATGACAACATGTGACAATTGAGGTCGGATGCCGAATCGGTGTCAATCCTACAGGATGGATGCAATGGTTGGCTAAGTGTCAGGTACGGGGCGGCGACCAGCAGTCTTGAAAACCAATTTGGGATGATCGGTGTGGCAAGGCTAAGTTCGATGAAGCAGGTGCATGCTTTGGAAATCAAGGAACAAACCGAACTGATCCTGCGGGAGTTTGCTATGCCTAAAAGACGAATGCCTTACTCGAAAAAGAAGAGGAACCTTTTTTGATTTGGGAAAAAACAACAGCGGTTTTGAAATATTTTGAACACTTGGCTTACTACTACCCTCCCACTTACAACTCAACTCTGCAAGGACTGCCTACAAGAAGATCTACGACTTGCTCATTGACCGCGTGGAGTTTCTTACCGCTGATGGAGCCCCAGATGAGCAGTTGGCTCTGGTTACTGGGCTGAGATTAGGGGTGGTTCAGATTCGATTCAGATTAATAATTTTTCAGCCAGTTTCAGTGTTAACAGATTTAAACCTAGGCGGCTCTTGGTGGTTCGTTTGGATCTGCTTTGTTCCCGAACATCAAAGCGACTTGTCGCGATCTGTGCCATTCTGTCAGAAGGCCTGAAACACGAAGCTCCATGTCACGATCAGTGTCAATAATGACAAAGCTTGTTTAAGAACGACGACTAATATATTTGTTGTTTTTGCATCCTGGTCAGGCTTGGAAAGCGACCGTCATACACCGACAGCTTCTTGAAGGAAACGTTGCTTGGACTGATCCTTTTAATTCCTAAAGAGCTGCATTGGGATAACTGTAATTTGAAGATCTTTTTCACTTCATTTTTCGATTTTCAACTTTGTTTTTGTTGTGTCACCACCCACCGCCCAGGCTATCGCTTTTTCTGGATGGCCCTGCCAAATTGATTGAGTACTCACCGCTGTTTAAGGCAGGGGAATTGGGAAGGGTCATGGGAGGTCACCCGTTCAAAACAGATTGCATCAGTGATCCTCCGATGATTTCACGAAACTAATATTTTAATCTATAGCACATTCGCAGATCAAACTTTAGAAATTGTTCCGTGCTGCACTCTCATTCCTGCCATGGATTCGCAGCCTGTTGAAGACCCCATTGAGATGGCAATTGACTCCCCCGGACGCAAGACGTTGGTTCTTGGAGAATCAGACAGCGACTGTGACACTGGGTTTGACCCCCAACCCATTCCTGCACCGACCCATGACTACTTTCAAGGCACCTTTTTTTGTTGGATGATACTTCAATTTTGGGTTGACAACCAAAAGCATTAGAATTGTTTCGAGGGCCTGTCAAAAACAATTCAGGGCACCACCTTCGCCCAAGCCATCGTCCCTGTTGGGGAAAGTCAAGAACAAGATTCTCGAAAAACGCGCTTCCAGCCCTAAGATCAAGGCGGAACCTCTTGACAAGAGCAAGGAGGCAAAGACAGAGGAAGGTGAGGAACATTCGAAACCTTGCCCCGACTCTCAGTACAGAGATGAGTTGGCCTGAATTTCATTTTATATTTGTGTGCCTGAGTCAGAGTTAAGATTCTGATGGCCGGCTGACCAAAATTTTGGAACACGGCAGACGCAGCAAGATTGAAAAAAAAAGTTGGACATTTTGACTGACTCGCGATACTTTTGACATATTTTTGACGGGGTTTGAACTGCCCAACTGTTGGCCAGGCGCGGTTTTCGGATGAAGTGGAGAAAAACTTGGGTTGGAAGTGCTCCACCCTCTCGGCTGCAAAGCATCGGTTACTGGCCCCCAAAAAACAATTTGAGATTTTAAGTTGATACACTGTGTTTATGTCAGGCTGTCAGATTTTATGACAGATCAGATGAAATCTCAAAGAATTTATGTCCGTTCAAAAGCTTCGGCGAATCCAAGGTTTGAGTCTTTACGGACTCCCATCGGCCGAATGACTATTCATTTTGAAGCAGTGATTCGAACAGCCGCACCTTTGCCAGCACAAAGGACAAAGAGCAAAATTACGATTTGGCCCATGGCTTCACTATCTTTGATTACCTAGTCAAAAGGCTGCTGCTACATAAAAACCAAGGAAGGAATCGCTATGGAGAGGCGCAACCGTGCACCTTGGCAAATGAACAAAAATATGGCCTAAGTTATCGGTCCAAGGGAGTAGCTATTTTTCAGATGGGGTATAGTTCATGACCAAAAATAAAATGAATTATGGATTTGATTCGAAGGCGGGTGGGTATCTTAATCCCAAACAAATAAGAATCAGGACCATTCATTACTTTGATTGAATAATCCCTTCCACATACTACCCAACAAGAACAATATATAATCGGAATCAGGGTCTATAACCAAAATGAATCTAAATCAGGAAACAAACAAAGTTTATAAGAATCCGAATCTAAGATCATAACCAAATTGAGTCCCTTCCATTAATTACCAACCAAATTTTATCCTCCGTCTTTTGAGGCTGAAGGACGCAGTATGCAGCAGTTCTTGGAGAAATTAACCCTCGAGCATTGCTTGCACCTTGCCAGGGAAATGCCCGGGGGTCCGGATCCACTATATTCTACTTCCATTACAGCAGGGGCTAGCCCTTGATAAGTGATTAAGGATTAAGGATGATAAACCCAAGCCCTAAAACCCTGATTTTGGGGTGATTGAAAAAACCCGCTCACCTCCCAGGGCGTTGGCATGCCTGGCCGACAGCTTCGATGAACACATGTCCATCTTGCGGTACTGCGACCAAGAGGATTTCGATCCCCTCAGCGTCAACCAGATGCTGTCACGGTTTCTTGGTCATCATGGGATACGAGGTGTGGGGTGTGGATTTAACATGGCAATCAACGACGATGCACACTCTCATAGATGGCAACATATTATCGGAAACTTCCATACCCTTTTTTGATAACCCAGGTTCTTGGAGACCATCACCTACTTGTTCAGCAAAGGATGCTGCTGGAAAGTTGTCGGCGCCTATTCAGCTTTGATGAGGTCATTTGGCTTTACACTGGCGGCGTTGATCAAATCCAAAATGCATGTCAAAAGACACCATTGGAATTTTATTTGTTTTATCGAATAAGAACATTATAAGCTATAAACACCATTGCTAACCGCCCATATGCCTTTGAGAACATTGCCCACTAAGGAGGAGGCTGGAGAAGCAACCACTCTTGATCAAGATCATGCGGCCTGGGGGGGCCGTTTCCTTCAAGAGTTTGGGGGGCCCTGGCAAAGTTCCGCAACAAATGGTGGACAGAGTAACCGCACGGTTCCTTTCACATAAATTGTGGGTTTTTAGTTGGTTTCAGTTCCCCCAAATTTATTAAAAGCTGGGCTGGGTCCTGTTGCAAAAAAACAAACCCAGGTTTCACAATTGGGTTCAACTCATCAAAGCCGCGGTGAAAGCGGAGGTCCCTGATTGGGAAATCTTGGCCACAATGAGTTCGTTTTTCTCCGACTTGGAAAACAACAAGACTGGGGATGCAGTGTCAAAACGAATTGCCACCTTCTTCAAACTTGACCATGTCACTAGACAAATTCAGGGCGGATGTTTCCTGTCAAGATTTTGTTTTCAGTATTCTCGTATTAATTGTTGAGTTACCCCAATCAATCCCGGTTTGCCCTTCCAAGGATCAACTGCTGATCCAACTTTCCCGAGTGCGGCCTGTAGCCGACGGACTGCAATCCTTGCGGAACATGGGGGCTTTGGAGTCCTGGGTCAAGGCTGCTGCTGGGCTGCATCATCATGATTATCAACAACAACATCATCAACATCATCACCATCATCAACATCATCATCAGCAACAACATTACTATAGTAGCCACCATCTACATCATCACCATCATCACCGTCATCATGCATCATCAGCATCATCATCATCCTCATCCTCCTCCTCCTCATCCTCCTCCTCCTCATCATCATCATCATCAACGTCATCAACATCATCAAACTATCACCATAATCAACACAAACATCATTAACTTCATCAGCTTCACCAACATTACTACAATGCCATCATGTAGTCATGAGCTTGCTCTCATCATCATCATCATCATCATCAGCATCATCATCATCATCATCATCACAATTATTGTCACCATCATCATGATGATCATCATCATCATCTACAACAACAACACCATCAAAGGGGAACAACAACATCACCCCCATCATCACCATCATCATCATCATCAAAATCATCATCATCATCATCACCATCATCGTCATCATGATTATCATCATTCTCATTCTCATCATCACCATTCTCTGTCATCATCATCACCATCATCATCATCACCACATTCATCACCATCATCATCAACCACACTTCATCGTCAACATGACCAAAATACTTGTTGCCAGGATGATCATCATTATCAGCATTTTCATCATAATCATTATCATCGAAGATAACGCCATGATTGTCATCGAAGAAAAACACCTGTATCCTACTCTCCCTGTTGCCGTCACGATGTAGCTCATCATCACCGTCAGTGTCATTGTCATAGCCATCGTCATCATCATCATCATCACCACCATCATCACCATCACCATCATCACCATCATCATGCATCATCGGCATCATCGGCATCATCCTCATCCTCATCCTCCACATCCTCCTCCTCCTCATCATCATCATCATCAACGTCACCAACAACATCATCATCATCACCACCATCATCACCATCATCATCATCATCATCAACGTCACCAACAACATCATCATCATCATCACCACCATCATCACCATCATCATCGTCATCATCATCATCAGCGATTTGATTTCCAGCTAGTGGGTCTTTGAAGTTAGTAAATGGGCATGTAAACCTATCACTGTTATCATTGTTATTTTTAACCCGCTTATATAGTCTAGTTGGCTGCCGCTTCCACCAGTGTGGTGAATGAGTTGTCTCCTAGTCGCAGAACTGGAGGATGAACGAAAGGTTCGTCCCGCGCCAATGAAGGTTGCCACTCCCCCAATGCCAAGGAAGCTGCTGTGTCGGGTGACTTTCCTTGCTCGTCCAACTGCCTCCAACGGTCCATAGGTGGCCGCCCTTGTGGTCACCAAGAGTATTTTTGTAGCTCTTGCCACCATTGTTCTTCACAGTGGTGCAGCTGATGACTCAAGGGTTCTCACTGTAGGCAATCTTCTCATGGTAGGCAATCTTCTCATGCTTCGAGTCTCCGCATCAAATCAATAATGAACGCAATCAGCTCATTAAATTATATGTAAAAAACACGTTCATCATCCCTTTTTTGATTTCACTCCCGCTCCTGAGGTTAAGATGGAGAAGCAACCAACGGATTTGTTGACTTATGTTCTCATAAGATGCGCTGCTTGGGGGTTCAGCTCTTCAGGAGTGGAACGCTCGTTTTCCATTGGATCATGGGCTAGGCATGTCAAACGAGATGTCCCTCCAGAGTTGGCTTCAGATGAAGTGTTGGCTATCCAGTATCCAGAATCGGGGAGGCAACAGTTCCTTATCGTCGGCCATTGAATTTTGTTTTTGGCTTTATTAAATTATAACTGAGAAGCTTCGCAACGTATGATTATGGGGCCTGATAATGGTTTCATGGTTTCCAACAACTAAAACTGTCCAAAGATTGTACCGCCACCGCAACCAAGTAACTGTGCGGGGGAATCATTGACCCATGCAATCCCATCATAAGGTTGGTCATGATGGCACAAGAGGAATGGGAGACCTAACTGCAATTAATAAAGTCTTTCTTCATGTGTGTTGGATTTCGACTAGTAAGTAGCTTTGGGGCCTATCCTTTATTTGGGATGTCATTTTGTCCCTACATTTTATTTAAGCATGGCTGAAAATCCCCAAAAACAAAATTTGTCATTGCTTCGCCCATTTTCAAGCAAAGGCAACCCACTACGGCTCCCACAGGAAGGCGACTCGACTCCTTTCAATATCTTATAGTATTTTTGATTGGCCATTTCTACGAATTGAATAGTTTAACTATGCCACTATCTTGACTATGCCAACGCTCCAGCTTTACCGAGTCCACCAAGCGGCTCTCGATGCGAAAGAGCAAGAAGTCCACCAAAACACCTGGGAACTCGGCTTGGGCAAACGCTGCTAGCTGGTTAAGGAGGCGTCGGGAGAAAGTGAAGGCAAAGCATGATCCATCATCTCATGATGCCCAACACCAAAAAGTTCAGAGATTGGCGTCCAATTTGTGGTCAGAAGCCCATCAAAAGGAAAAGGATCGCAGTTCCTGCCAAGTAAGGAAGAAACGTGGTTTGATTCAATTAAAATATATACTAATTTTTTGGCCCCTGTTCAGCATTGTGAAGTCCCCAGGATTTCAAGTATTCAGCTTCAGGGGGCTCACTTGCTTGTCGTGTTTTCTACGAACTGGTTGTAATCATGGAGTCCACCCGAAAGCGAAACTTAGGTGTCAAGGCTTTCCAACAAGGACTGATTTTTGCTAGTGGGCAGAGACGAATTCGCCTACGTCAAGAAGCTGCTGAACAAGACTCCGAGGACCGAAAACGTCGGAAATTATATCTGAAAGATTTGGAAAATCGTCCCTCAACCAAATTCGCTGTGTATTTCGTTTGCAAGCTGGTTCTTAATACCAAAGATGGTTTTTCAACTTCAAGTCCATGGCTCTAAGGTGATGCTGCTGTGGAAGGTCCCCCCGGGGAGATTCTTGAGTTTCAGAACATGAAGGTCTTTCTCCCTACATCTTTGTCGACCCCGAAGCTGAGAAAATCTCTTTCTGAATGTGGGGCCCGTTCGACTGTGGCACTGTTTCTGGGTTCACATGCTAGATTTCCAGAAGCTGATTATGTTTCCTATTATTTCCCGGATGTTAATTCGGCCATTGGAAAATGCAAATGAAAAAAGTTAGCAGGTTTTTTTTTCACATCCAACCTTTTTCTCTGAGGAATTTGATCAACATCGCCGTCCAGTCCAACCCGCTGAAGCCCACTTTAAGTGTTGCATTTTTGGCATTCATGAAGGGGCTGTGGCTAGGATGAATTGTGAATATCATTGGTCGTTGTTTTTACCCACAACACTTATACGGAGTACCCCCACTTCAACTCTATTATTGTCCCAACAGTTTAACATGTCACAACAAAGGTACGTGGCATCACCAAGTTATTTCTCCAGCAAGGGCACAAATGGCATGATGATTGGATACAAGTGCCTAGACTGCATTTGTTTGGTTTTTTATAGGGTCAGTTTCACAACTGCTGTTCTTGGCTTTTGCACCATTCACACCCTTTCCACGAACTAGGCAAGTACCATCTTCTCAGCGACGAATATGCTGGATGAGTGCTTCTTTTCGCTTGCAATATCCACGGGCAGCGGCTGTCGTGGGTAGGGAAACTATCAACCCCTGGACACTGATTGATGACAAAAAAGAATTCTTGGAAACTTGGTTGTCAATTCAATGGTTCCCTTTTCTCGCCCGAATATTTATGTTTCATTACACAACTCGTCTCCCAGCCCTTGGTTCCGAGGAGCGAGCTGCCAAGTACAAGACCGTTGGCGCCACTGCAACTGCCTTCGTGACAGATCAGGAACAAACCCGTGATGTGGAAGCTGGGTTTCTGAGAGGGAATTTGGGCCCAGAAAGTGCTATTCGAAAATGGTTTAAAATTGAAAATGCCAATTTAATTTGAGGTTTTGCAGCCCAAACAGAGGTTTGAGGACCCCTTAAAATTGTATTTTCAAATCCCGCGACAGCTATAGCTGAGGAACTGCGTCCCATCAAGCTGAAACTGACAGCGAAAGACGCTATTGGTTTGTTTTTAGAAGTTGATGGGAAAAAGCCCATGGTACGTTATTGGAGCAAACGCAAGTCAAAATGACTGCGTATGACTATTTCAGTGGTTTAAGGGGTCCTGTGCAACAACCCACCGGTTGTTGTTTGGGTCGATCGAAATCTATGCTGGGATTCTACCTGGAACAGAAAGCGATCAGAAGAAAAGGTGGCTGGGCTTGAACCTTTACACAAGCTAGCCATGATATCACATTATCAATGTAAGCTGGTTGTTTGAAGCTCTTTTGCTTAAGTCATTGCTGTAGTTAGCCCTTCCTTCCCTGCGCAATGCTGATAGTGTGGACTGAATTGGAGCTTCTCAAGTTCGATCGTATTTGTCTTTCGTGTTACATGGCCTATTGGAGGAAATGGTTGAATGAGTGGCCTAGATTTGACGTAGTAGAATTTTGCGTTTTGCCCCAACACTAAGCGGCCCAGGAACTTGTTTTCATCAATCATATTTCCAACTGAGGCGGGACAACCTTACCATAACTTGCATTTCGAAGGATTGCAGTTGTGATGACCTTTGGCTACAAGCCACCGAACGTGAAGAGAAGCGAGTCTTGGAGGAAGAGAGGGTCCAGAAGGAGGGCGGGGAGAAGCAGTGAATCAGTGCTCAAGGTAGCAACCTGCTAATTAAAGATTAGCATCTTACTTTACTTTAGTTTCTGAGTGGAGGTTTCCCACTGAACAAAATCTTGGTCTGGGGATTTGATCATCGTCGGCAAAATGGCTTGTGCTTCCTGGTGGTGGATGGATCCTTAAATGGTGGTAAATTAAATGCCCAGAATATTTTCAACTTTTGGCTGCAGTTAAGCAAATCACCTTGCACGGGAGAGGGGCTGCCGACCCCTCTCTCCTGCAAGGTCCCGAGCGCTACGGACCTTGCACAGCCTGAGTATGATTATCTTAACAGCTCGTTAAAAATATTACAAATGGGGGGCTGCAAGGTCAAAACCCATGCTCCGATCTACGGTGGGGAGAGGTGGTGCAAGGTCCCGAGCGCTACGGACCTTGCAGGGGATAGGGGCTGGCTGCCCCTCTCCTGTGCAAGGTGATTTGCTTAACTGCAGCCAAAAGTTTAAAATATTAGAATGTGAAATTTAGAGCCATCAACATCACCCGCAACACTTGAAGTTATCCATCGTCAAAATGATTGGGGATGAACGTTTTCTCACTTTGGTGGTCCCCAAAACCACTGCCAGTATGTTGAAAGCGCCTTCCATGTCCAGCTCATCATCTAGAGTGGCAAAGCTGATGACCTCAGGCAAAACTTCTTCGATGATGACATGAAGACTCTTTTGATGGGGGGCAACACCAGTATACATTTAACATATTCACATGTTCAAACGGATTTATTATCAATAACAATTTTGGTTTCATAGATAACACCAAAGAGAAAGGGACCAACTCAATTTAAAGAGTCTTACCATCCGGATTATACCAGACATAATTGCAACTCACCACACCACCAAACAAACCCCAAGAATCGACAAGCTCAAGGGATGTGATCGATGGTTTATCTTATATCTGCTTGGCAATAGAATTAGATTGCAAGTCCCAGTGGCCCCATTGAAGTCCCAGATCAACATGTTCTTCAAAGCAATGACGATGGGGGCAAATACTTATTTAACCCTGGCAGTGCCTGATGACCCAAAGTAATGACCCGCAAAAATCAAATTCCACCTTCAAAGGGTCCTCCGTCTAATTAGCAGCAAATTTTGGATCAATTCGGAAATGAGTCCGAAGAAGAATGCGGCGGAGCCAAAGGCTAAAGGCCAGGGAAAAGGCAAGGCAGTAAAGACAAAGGCTAAGAGTGCATCAGCCAACATTGCACCTCTACTTGATGCCGAGAATGCCAATTTGTTGGCTTCTACAGGCCAGGTTGTCAAATTCTTGAAAGGTGGCGGTGAATCAGCAAAATCAAAAATTTCCCCAGATCAGAATCTAATTTTGGACGGGTCATTTTTGCGCTCTGCCAGGGGCGCAGTACAACTTGGACCTCTTAGAGTCTTGCCGGGAGGGCTTTGAGGACCTGACGAAGACCAGCTGGCCCGGGATAGAGTCCGAGCCACCTTTGCCGCTGGGAGCCGGTGCCAACCAAGTTTCTTGCAGCTCAATGGGGATATAAAACAATCAAGCCAGGTTCCAATGCCAATGACAACATTCAGGATGATCACTGCATATTTTTGACATCTTAAATGTTTGTTCTGAGGCTGTTTTCGACGTTGCAGATCTGAAGAATGCCTTGTTTACCAATGGGCAGCCGAATGGATCAAGCTATGTCTGCAGCCAGTCCCTCTTCGCATGTGACTTGATGTTCAACCCTGACCCCAGTGTCACAAACTCAGTCCTTTCTCGTATTACTTCAAAAAGGTAACTTAACTTGCATAATACCCCATAATGTGATAAACATAATCACCCATATGCTCATTGAGGTTCCGCTGAGGCAGTCCAGCATCAATGAGTTGGGGCGTCGGTACTACGAGGAACCTGCTAGGTTCCACACCCGGATCCGGGTGGCCATTGCACCGGACTGGCACTTGTCCTGCGATCCGCAGAAGGCCAAGCCGGTCAGCCCACCCGAGAACATCATGGCGTTTCTTTTGTCCCTTGATTTATCCAAATGAAAATATTCAAATTCTATTTTGTCAAAAGCCATTCAAAATTTCAAATCATTTCAAATCACCACTGAAACCAAGTGGCCCTGGTTTTGATTCGCTCTACCTGTTGCAGCTTAGGTCCATTTACCGGGACAACCTCGAGGAAGATAAGATGGAGAAATGGAAGCGCTTTGCTTTGGCCGCTCCTTGTCTTAAGTTATATGCCGACTAGAGCCACTTTAGCTGTTTTTAGGCTGTTGCAAGGTGAAACCAAATGAAACCAAATGTCAATTCAATTGTCTAATTCTTTGAGGTTCCATGGAAGTCTCTGCACGCTAAAAAGAGTGGCAAAAGCGACCTAACCCAAAAAAGGAACTGTGCATCTTTCAGGGGATCACAGGGCTTTTGGGGTGCCTCAAATAGGATTCAGGTTGTCACTAAGCTCCCACAAGTCAATCTGTCTTAAAAAAAACATAATGCCAAAAGTTCATGGGGGCTTGGTTCCCAACAATTCACACCAGGTGGAGTTCGAGTACATTGTGGCGACTAGTGACACCGATCTCTACTTCCTCGCGACCAACTATCGACAGGATTTGAAGACGGACAAGGAGGCAATGTCCCACACGTGCCTCCAAAAGATCTTCTCGGTCCTGACCTGCAAACAAAGGATGGAAAAGGTTTCAGGACCTCTCAGTGAACAATCTGCAATTAGTGTTTCGATTGTTTTGCATAGGTAATACTTTGTTTTCAAGTGTCATTGCCATTTTTGATGATTGAGCAAAGGCAGCGAAGCCTTTGCGAAAATGTACACGCAGCAGTTCAATGCTAGCAGTCCAAGCGAACAGGCTGGTTTGTTCACACCCCAACTTCAACTGTCAATGTCACATTTTAAATAATGTATTATCCCCAGCCCTCTGATCTTCCCGAACAGGTAACGGAGAGCTTTGTGGAGACTTCCATTGCCTTGTCGAAACGTGTCTTCTCGTCACGCAAGCTGTTGGACCTGCTGCTCGAGGCAGATGAAACTGACTCCGAGACCAATCCTTTCAACAATCACACCAAGTTACAGCTGATCTTGAACAGGGCCAAGTCAGCTCGTAATGTGGAATGGAGCCTGTTTGCAATGTAACTTGATCTACTCAATGGTATTTGAAAGTTGTCAATAATAATAAAGCGCCATTTTTGGCATTGATGATTGAAGTAGAAATTCCTATAAATTTGCCAGCTGGTTTACTAAGGTATGACGGCTGGAAAAACGGGCACCTCAGCCCTGAGATGCTGACATGGAGAGGCATCTACAATTCCCTTCATGGCAAGGGGACTTGCGACATGTTCATTGGGCAGCTTGACTTGCGGGAGTACCTCTTTGCGAAGATAGTCCCGTTGCTTGTCCCGGTTGAAATTTAAAAAATATTCAAATCATCATCTCTTGGCAAATTTCAGTCATGACATACGATGGTATTTGATAGTTTCAGTGACAATGAAAGCCATCAACAACTCCCCATCGGCCACGCGACTAAGGGACTATGGCTGGTCATCTGACCTTGTGACCGAGATGAAAAGTGTTTGCCAAGATCATGGAACTTACAGGAAGTGTCTTGCCTTGTAACTTCAATTCCCAGCACTCCCAGGGATAAGCCGAAACCTGTAATTATGTTCCGTTCCCAGCACGCCTGTGTCTGAGGAAGTGCGGCTACGCGAACGAGAAGAAGGATTTGACCTGGAGGGCAGGTTGGCCCAGATCGGCAGAAATTTTCTGGTCTTTTCTGGAGGCCGGTTTCTACAACAACATGAACACTGTTATCTTTTCTGTGGTGGTTGGGGGTTCCGTTTTTGTCCATCAGGATATCCTGTTCAACAACACCTTCGAGACAACTTTCAAAAACATGGTGCGGCACAGGAAGGCGGTTCTTGATTTACATTGTTCAAGAGTGAGAAGAGTAATGAATGACGTCTCATTGCCATTGGTAGTAAACATTTTATCAATCAAGCCAAGAAAATAACACCTAAATACGGCCAAGGCTCCTGAATGGATCTCCAACTCTGAAATCGAGAACCGGCTCAATCTGGTCAAAGAGTTGCTTGCTAGCAGTACATTTTTCAAATGCAAACTACTGGCTATGATTGTCACTAGCCTGGCTATAAAACGTCCTGAGGCAAGCGAACAAAGAGATCAAGGAGGCCAAGAAAAAAACAAGGGGAGGACCGTAGTCAGAAATTGTGATTTTCAGTTAGATTGTTGATGATGGTCAGGAACCAAAATGATCCCATGTCTCTTGATGTTTGAACCATTCCCTATTTGACAAACAAATAATGTTAACCATCATCACCATCAGTTCAAAGGTATCAAGTTTTTTCAAGGCATGATTGAAATGATGATCATATTATTATATAGTTTAATTTAAGTGTTATTATCATTAATGCCGATTCTACAAGCATCTTTTCTCTAGGTATGAATCTTATCATTAAGAACCATCATTCTGACTTCAAAATAGATAGCCTCAGTCTTTTCACCAGGATCTTGCTGAGGACGAGGACGATGTTGAGATGGTGCCGCAGAACCTGCCGGAGGAAGCCGAGGATGAGAAGGGAACCAGCCATCTCAAGGCTATTGTGATAGGGTCAAAAAATGGTTAGGGTGTAGGTTTGGGGGGTAGCTAGTGATACTGATTCTGAGGGTTAAATCATTTGCAATCAACCCCAATGATTCTGGATGCCCCTTACCAGTCCAGGTGCCCCCTTCGATCTTGAAGACCAAGAGGGGACAGGCTTGCACTACATCTGATGAGAGTGCGAAACTAGATGAGGAGACCTTGCGGAAGGTAGAAGCGTTAGATGCTCAACTCTGTGGATAAAATTATAAAAAACAAATCATGGACAGTTAAAACACAAATAACATATAGTTACACCAAAGGGATGCCCAGCTTGAAATGACTTAGGTTCAGACAGAAAGCTTGCAACATGGTCCGAACGCACGTGAAGCTGATCGTTGAAGAGGAGTTCTCAACTATGGAAATATGTCTTGGTGTTTGGTGCTCCCGTTATCTTTTTTTTTTGAAACCGCATTTGTCAGGACAATGTCCAGGCAATGACAAAGGCTCTGGAAACCACTGCGTTTCCCAAATGGAAGGGAGAACTTGATCCCGAAACGAGACTTGGATAATTAAAAAGTTTGATGATGACGACATACCAGTAAACTTACCTATCTCACGCGTCATTGACCACGTACTCAGGAACCAGATCTTCAAATCGGTGGCAATCTACTTTGAAATTTGACAGCATTAATCACTGATGATGTCTGGTGTGTGGTAACAATGGTAAACTGTCAATGTTTGTAGGTTTACCAGGTGCCTACATCATCCCAAATTAAGGACAGCAAGGTTTGTGGAGAAGCGGGCACACAGCCCTCTTTGCGTTTGCCGCCTCTGCGTGAAAATCGCCACAACAAGCTCTTCCAGGCCGCGCTCGGCCTTAGGCAGGAAAATGGAACCATACGCCCTGGTGACTGCATGCTGATTCTGGATGGAGGAAGAGACGGTATCTTGTTCGCATTTGGCAGTTGGGTCTTGTGAAAGAATCCGAACACATTCAGCCACTCAGTTTTTTTTTTAATATGCACTCAGGACTGCAATCCACTCTGCTTGGAGCCATAAAGCCAAGCGCGACGGCTGGCAATATGCCCAAGTGGAAGACAACCAAGTTTCTTTTTTGGGATGAACGTTCAATTCGTCAGAAAAAGAAGAGAAACAAAGGCAGCCATGTGAATCAGTTAGAGCGTCTTTTCCTGATCCTGCCAGAGGAAGCTGGCCTGGTGTACAAGAAGAGAAAGCACTATGCTGGCACATCCCATGGGGATTGTATCGGACCAATCCTTGCCCCTGCTTGGGACGAAACTTTGATGCAATTAGTAGATTCTGAAGCCACTCGCATCTGAATGTTCATCAGTAACTGTTGTTCCATAAATAGCCAAGGATGAAAAGGAGACTTGGTCAATGACCTACGCCGAGAAAAAGGTACTTTATGGAGCTGTCAACCGGATTGCCGTGGGTGGAAAGCCTGATGAGGTTGCCAACGACCAGCAAAAGGGTGCCATGTATGCATGATACATGATGGAACATGATGATTAAATTGCTCATTTTAAATTTATGTCATTTAATGTTTGCATCTGATTAGTGTGAGGGCCCCCCCCCCTAAACAATTTGAGGATACTCTATAACTCGCACTTTTTTTTGCCCCCCCCTCAACATTTTTTTGGTCAATCAACTTAAGAAAGGATTTCAATTTACTTTCAATTGATTTCAATTT
>Ga0126342_10010452_pt1 | contig 16603 bp, 13 predicted proteins | sample Cyp1metagenome_FD_92528 | JGI IMG/M metagenome (GOLD analysis project Ga0126342, IMG submission 92528) | Coral microbial communities from Lord Howe Island, Old Settlement Bay, Australia - Cyphastrea 1 metagenome | ecosystem: Host-associated > Invertebrates > Cnidaria > Coral ... | reverse complement strand
CATAGAAGGATAGATAGATAAATAGATACATAGATAGACAACTAAATAGATAGATACATGGATAGATAGATGGATAAGGAGGTAAGTACATAGTCAGAGAAAAAGAAAGAAAGAGATGCGGACTCCGTTCGTGACTCTCGGCTCTCAATTTCCGGGAAAGGACCACCCACCTCCCCCAGTACTAAACTAGTACTAAAGTACATAGAACTCAGGTAGCCTAGGCTACCTTTCGTGATAAAGACTGCAACCTGCCGCATGTCCTGCAATAGTGCAGTAACCGCGGCCATGAACGGCTCAACTGCTGCAAAGGAGTAAACCAAATCAGCACCAATCCTCGGGTCTCATGCATCTGCAGCATTCTGCGTCTGCTTCCAAAACTTCGGGGACATCAAACTTATCCACCAATCAACGACTTAAACATGCTAAAAGTTGAGAGGTTAAGTCTGGAAAGAGACAACCTTGCACAGGGCATGTATAGACAAGCTTAAGAGCTTACATATACAAGTCTTCCGCAATTCAAAGCACTTCTGAAATCTTCCCCCACACCGTGCCACACCCCGAATGAGTTCAACAGCCCAGTTACACCAAATCAAACTGCTGCCTTTCAGCCAGGATCCGAGGAGATACAAGCAGTAGCTGCAGATATCAGTAAAATTGTGTAAATGATGAACAATTTGTTCAATAAAACATCAGGGATCAGGATTTTCAGCATAAAGCACGGGTTTCAGCAGTCTCAGAAAGATTTACAACATCAGTCTCTTTTGCCTTTCTCACCAGCATCCAGGAGGTTACCTCTACATCTTGCGTTTGCTTCAGCAGAAGGACTTATATAATATTTAATGAAATGGAAGCTTCCTGTATTCTATTGTGCTCTCCAATGACGGAGGTGTGTGTTCAAGTATCTAGACGTAGGACTAAAAGCAACAAAGTTGCAAAAGGCAAACGCAAGGGTGAACCAAAAGACTAGACAAAGGTGGATGCAACTGCTCCGTTGATCAAAGAAGCAGCAACATAAGAAATATGATGACCATTGACGAACATTGACGAACCATGTCGGGCATGTTAATGTTTGTCAAGCATCTTCGGAAATTTAAACGTTGGCATGGATCAGTAATTATTGGCATTAGGGTACCACAACCTTGGTCAAGTGGCTAGAAAATCTTACATTTTGTATCATTTTGTGAGGCCACTGGTTTTGACTTGCGAACTCTCCAGGCCCTCCCAGTACCTTCCTTTCTTACCTACATGACGTAACTCAACCGTTGAAATTCGGCGAGGAACAAAAGCCGTCCCCAAATGTCCCCAACCTCAAAATCTCCTCAGGTGGCGAGAGCCAATCAAACTCGCCGATGTCGGCTGCTCCGCCAACAGTAGATAGCAAGTCTTTGTTCAGGCCCACATTGAGCCTCAATGGCCCGGAACGGTTTCATCTTTACGTCTCCAATGTATTCCGTAACGAACGATATGGTGGATATAGCTTCCCTCATTGTTGCAGGGGAAATGTAAGCCTAGTTTGCTGGGAGTATTGGCTTTGTTGTAAGCAACAGGCTACCGTTGTGTGAATTGACAAACTATTTTGCAAAGTGTACTTACAGATTTGCTCTCCAGAACTCGCTGTCACCTTCAGCAGTACAGCCATGAAACAATGGCCCAAAGTGACATCTATAACAATGCACAACTGCTTGAAACGACATACCAGGAGGAGACTAGACTACCAAATCATGTCACAATACCAAATATGATAAAATATGCATAAATGATCATAAATCGACACTGCATGGCATCCCGTTCCGTTCCCTACCCTGGATACCCTTGACTCTTTGCAGCTTTGTCATGCGCTTTCAACATGCATGTAGCCTAAGCGAATGAGTGGCACAACGAACAGCGCCTAGGCGCCCACAATTTTCAAAAATCAAATAAGAAACCACAGGATTTCCCTGCAAAATCCTGCAAACTTCTGCAAACATTTTTTCATAATTTGTGGATCTTTGTGGTTGATTGGGCCCAAGCATTGCACCTCAAGAGCGGGAGCAGGGACTGGCGATCAGTCAGGAGTACCTTGTGAGACAGGCGTTCACAGTTTCACATAGTTGGCATATGGCATATGGCAGCATATCTTGCTATATCTCGCTACTATGTTGTGCTCAGTTTCTTGAAACCACACCTGAGAGATTTGCGTACTTTCTGGGGCTGGTTACGTGTAAAAAAATTGGTCCCCACTCCCTTGATGGTGCACGACCACGACATCTGGTTTGACCAATAGTTGAACAACCAAAGTAAACAAGCAAATCAATGCGAATCCCCAACATGTTCCGAAATTAGATGGTGCCATCCTTGACCAGATCTGCTCAAACAGGAAAGGACATCATGCGTTTTGTGAGAAAAGGGAAGGAAAGGGTATCCCCAGAAACAACGGGGGCGGCTACCTGGTACCTACCTAACCCTCTGCTACCATCGCAGGCCCCCTGCCTTTGCCCCGGTCGCTGCAAATGCCAGTCCGGCAGCACCAGTACCAGAGCCCAGCTCTAAAACAGTAGGCCTGGAACTGTTTCACTTCAACACTGATTCAACACCAAGGGAAAGTTATGGAAACTTGCACAACATCCACTTCAATCAAAAGCCATCAGTCACCACCAATGATCATCGGTGGATCGGTAGTCACTACTAGTCACCATCAACGATCAACACAAATGCTTTTGCCACTGGGCTCACACCTGGGTGCATGGAAGTCCATAGATGTCATTCTCGGACCCTGCAGGGAAAGGCTTTCACAGCTGCTTTGCAGGAAAGGCTCTGGACGGGGCAGCCCTCCTATTCCATGATTGGAAGTTATAGATGGTATATGTTAACAACATGTCATGTCTCCATATGTCTCCATTGTCTTGATTCTGCCCCCATGCATGCCACAATAATGCCACCATCATTGGTGATGTTGGGAGACCTCTGTGGAAATCAGCGTGGCCAAGCTTGCGCCGGCTGCCCAAAGCCTTGGGTGCAGCTGGAACTTCTCTGGGAAAATGTGTCGCATAAAATCACAAAATGGATATGTGACGGGTCCGAAAGAAACATCATAGGTACAGAATTGGTTCTTCACCTCTACAGAAACTCACCGCTGATTAGTAAGCGGTGCACTACAACAAACGATGCACATTTAAATGGTGGATGGTCTCCACCATTGGTTTCCACGGTTTCCCATTTTTTGAATTCAGAAAGCCATAGAAAGCCTGACAGGCTCGAATATCTCGATTGAGTCCTCAAACTCACGCTTTTTGCATCCACTAGTTCATGATGCTCATGCCATTGTCGAACAGAACCAGCAACCAGGAGACCAAGACCACGCGCATTTTGAATCTCTATGAGATCTATGAGCCAAGCGAGAGAGTGACAGCAAACACGCAGAAAAATGTGTCGCAGGACGTGCGTACAAAGCGTAGCAACAAAAGGATGCCTTGCACTGACAATAACGCCCGACCACCATTGATACCAACGAATACCAACAATAGAAACGTGCTGCATGTTCAAGTCACATGAAAGTGGTTATGATCTCCAAAAACAACACTGCAGTTGCTCAGGGAGTCGAAGAATCGAAGAATAATATCTAGATATATCTAGCGCCCACCTCTACACGATCCTGCCAAAGCATCCAAAAGCTAAGTCAAATACGGGTCGGCCAAGCTTAACAGCCTAAGCCTAAGCCTGCTTCCGCTGATCCCAAGTCCTAGAAACGCCTTGCATGATAATATCGACATGTATCGACATGTATCGATCTCATAAACCTGATCATTCAACAGCGTGACAGCGTGAACCCAACGGGACCCAACTAGGGCTCTGACGCTCCGCCAGGTCCCAGCTCTCCTTCCATGCGACAATAGCGACAGTCCAGTGCCTCCGCAAGGTGCAAACTGTGTCACTGACCGAAACGTCGATCAATTAGATGAAATATGATGAAATATGATAAAATCTGATGAAATCATGATAGATGTTTGGATCAGATCTAAGAGATTTGGTCGGCCAACCAAACGTTCTTTCTCCCATGGACCTGCTATGGTCCATGGCTGGCATCACCTACCCGCCGGTGGAGCCTGTGTTCGCTAACGGTGCCTGCATGATCTACTTATGTCGCCCCTTGGCTGTGACGCCCCTGCGGTCTCAGCGTGTGCATTCAACTGATGTGCCAATTATGTATAGTTGAAGCTGTGGCTACCACTTAATGACTTGTCGGAAGTCCTGGGCTTTGAGATTGGCATATTCTTTCCAATTTTGTTTGTAGCTTCTTGCTGGGATTTGCTGGGGCTACGTTTGCTATGTGCAGTCTTTGTCCGGCTGGATTCGGCACTGACCTTTGGGGTCTTTGCCTATGGTCTACCCCTTTTCAGTTGAGCTGGCGATGGTTTGATACAATCTGGTCCCATAGTTTGGTTTCTGCTTCATGAGCTTGCTTCGTCATGCTACCGCAACGTGCCCCTCTTCTTGGACCGCCTTGTTCCTGTGCCATTGTCTTTGGCCTTTGCAAAACGGCATGATCTTGCCTTATTTTGCGTTTGCTGATGCCTGGCTTTGTGGATTTTTGGTTCTCCTACAACTATTTCCCGGAGTTCGCTGGTTTGTACAGTCGGCGCCTTACATGAAGCTCGCTGCAATGTGTGGTTCGTCTATTGGTCTATTGACTTGGACGGATCCTGGAATGTGGCCTACTGGTGTTGTTGAATGGCTGGACATTACTGTCCTTCTCTTCGACCCGGGATTTGCTTTGTCTTCACACAAGGGTTCCTTCGGAACTTGGCGCTCAATTTGTCACTTGGTGAAGCCTGTCCTTGAGTTACCCAGAGAACTGTGACAGCATTCACAGTCACTACAATGTCACTACTGTGGTATGGTTCGATCCGTGGTTGTCCATGCTGATTTCGAGAGCTCTCTGAGCTTGTTGACCTCCGGAGGTTCACTTTTTTCGAGTGTATTTCATGTGGTCCAGCTGAGGAGTGAAGAGATGTGAAGAGACAGATGATATCACATGATTAATGTTTGACCATTCCTACGTCACATTTCCAATGTCTCCTGGTTTTTCCTCGTTCTGAGGAACCATGGGCATGGGCAGTTCGTGCCACTTCTTTGCTTAGTGTGGCTGAATTCAATCATGTGGCGATGCTTCTGACTTTGGTTTCCACCTCCTCACTGGAAAGACCTTTGCCATGTATTTGGTGGTGCCAATTTTTTGACGTGTTGGAAACGAGCCGGAATTCGACGGCTATCCTGCTAGCTTTATTTGGACATTCTTTGTCTCTCTGTACAGACGCAACACTTTGTGGTGCTCTTTCTTGCTCGGTGCTCGTCCAGTCGTCCGAGATGCTTCCGACGAGTTGTGAACCTCTGCTTGCTGCTGTGATATTTTGTGATCAGGGCTGTGTTGACACTTCTGAGATTTCATCCCAGCCGCAGATGATTTGGTTATGCTACGAGGGTGCTGCTGCACCTGGTGGCCCGGTCTTTGTTCTTCCTGTGGATGCACTTTGCACTCGAGCTTCCCGAGGATGGTCATCATGTGGTCTATGTGATACCATCTGAACCGTGGTTGACTTTGTCATGATGCGAGGGCTGCCTGAGCCTGGTGGATCAACATAGTGGTGCCTCTCTGTCTGACAGACATTATCTTTTCTCCCCGAGGATAGAATTGACGATGTTTTGTGAGCAGCACTATATGTTTCTGATCCCCTTCTGGTGCGATTTTTCCCATTATTACCCTGAGTTTGCTTCTTGCAAATTTCACTCATGTGGGCCACAGCGCCCAACCACCAACTGGCTTAATGCCCCGTGCTCGGGTGTTAAGTCCCACCCGTAAGGTGGAAGGAAGAAGGATATCCATGGATATCCCATGATATTCCCCCGGTGGTTTGGAACCACAAATGCTTCCAGCATTCCATGCCCATGTCATCCAGTTCCAGCACCTGCCGGATCTGCAAAGGCTTACCACATCTGAAGCTTGGCAAAAGAACGTCCTCAGAAAACGGCCGGCTGAGCTACCCCAAGTTGCCCAGAATTTGGATTTGAAAATCCTGGATGGCTTTGCATTCAATAGCAAGCATCAGGTAGACATAACCTTAACTCTTCCATTTCTTGGTGGACAAACCATCAGAAATGCTCTTCACTTGAACGCATGTACAACATCAAAGCCAAGAATGAAGAAACTCGCGCGCCTGAAACATCCACAAGCTTTGACTGCAAACGCTTCGCTGAAGCAGAATCTATGCAGAATATCTGCCTGCACTCTGATGCAGTGTCAAGGCACATGGTGCTCACTCCAATGTATTTCCAAGAGATTTCTCGCCTGCTCCAACTCCTCTTGCATTTCGCTTCGCCATTCCTCAACGCAGCTGGACATGGATGCTGAAGAAATCTGAAGAAACTGGATCTAAGATGACATGACCTCACCAAACAAATGCCCAAGACATCCAAAGACCAAGCTAGACAGCTAGACAATATGATCCTCCTGTCTGTCTTCCTCGCTGACTTGGTTGTAGCACAATGCAGCTGCTTCCAACAAGCCAGTTCTGATTCTGAGTACGGCATCAATACAGGATGCAAAAAGTGGGAGCACAATGGAATGCTTTGTTTTGGTATGTTTTGGTCATCTCGGTCATTTCGCAGTGGCATTCCACAAATGTTATAAGAATACTTGGTGATATATAATGGGAATACTTGGAAGAGCGAGAAGCCAAACATAGCTATCTATGTGAGAGACATATACTTTTTTACCGGAGACCGCCGGAGAGTGCTTTGACTACAGCGAAACCCACTTGAAATTTGGACAATGGAACTGGAAAATCTGGAAATGGATTTGGAAGACACATTTGTTCTTGGTAACGGCAATCGAAAATTCCCCAGGAATTCAGCATCATTTTCTACCAAGTCTACCCATCTTGAGCGGCCTCGTCATGCTCTGCCAGGCGCAGGGCGTCTTCCAAACTCATCACTGCGTCCTCACTTGGCAGCTTCAGCCATGTGATGTTCCAAGATCCCACGCGGATCAATGGAAACCTTAAACATCCTGAAACCATCTCATTTCAGATTCATTTATTCATTATTTAATGGTCAACCTGTTCGGTTTTGGTGGGCTGGCCCCAGAAAAGTTGAACAACAGCACCCCAGCAACAGAATTTGGACTGGGAACTGCGGGAAAAATACGCATCTGCACATCAAAACCCAACATTCAGAGCCAAACCTGGCCGCTCTCTGTCCGGGCCATTGGTCCTGTAACTGACCCATATTAAGTTGTGCTCGGCCCAGCCTTAGCAGTGAACAATGTTTCAGAATACTGGGACGATCAATGACCTGTAAATCTTGGGATAAACGGATAAACCAACTACTAACTGGCACAGTTGCACAAATTTTACTTGGCATCTCGTGCAACCACTGATACTGGTTGGGGTTCCGTAAAAGGCGGCGCCCTGAGGACGTTGCGTAGCTTTGGCTGGCAACCAGTTGGGATCCAACTGAACAGCAGCTTCAGCAGATCTCAAGGCCTGGGATGGGGGACCAGACGGGACCACAGGTGATGCACTGCCAATGCACTGCCAATGCACTGCTACAAGTGACGTGACTTGCGCCTTTGGAGCCCACATCTGCCATATCCGGGTTCCAATCCACTTTGTGGACATCCCTTCCTATGTCTATCTGTATGCACTACTGCGTACACTATACATCACTATACCGTATGTACACTATATACATTATAAATTATACGCATAATCATACTGTACATGTTGCGCATTGCATACACTATATTCAGTATATATATATGTTGTATGATGTTATATGTACGTATATACATATCTATCTAATCTACTATATATATATGCATAGTAAGTAAGTAAGTAAGTAAGTAAGTAAGTAAGAAGGTAAGTAAGTAAGTAATTAAGGAAGTAAGTATGTATATAAACATATTTATAATATCAATATAGGTAGATAGATAGATAGATAGATAGATTTCCCTCTCTCTCCCTTCGTGCTCAATGACCCTCCAGTCTCGCGCCTCTTGGAAGTCATCCAGCTCCATCAAGCACTGCGCGCGCCTGGAATTTCAGCATGGGCTTGTGATGATCCCGCTGCTTCTCAAATTTGATGTAAACATTTTAAAACCACAATGAGTTTGCCAAATGACCTCCTCTCGGAAACTGTAGTTCCGCGTTCCATGTGGCTTCTGCAGGTTAGTCACTGGTTCGTTGCTGTGTACCGAATAGAAAAGTTATAGACAGAGATCCCACAATTGAACGGCTTGATATGAGTATAATATAGTACAGTAGTATAGTATAATGCAAATAAAGGCCGCAGAAGGCTGGAGCCGGAAACTTCCAACAGGAAGATGTGTTCGTGCGGAAAACTTTGCATACAGGAGTTGGGGGGGGTGCTTCAAAGCTAAGGCACACGGGGTGCTTCAAAGCTAAGGCACACGGCGTGCTGTGGCTCAGTTAGAAAACCCTGGTCCAGACCACGGGATCCTGTTGAGATCTGTTGTGCAAAGCTTTGGGTCAGTCACTTGTAGTGACAATACGTGACAATTGCAATCTCTGTCTCTTGGCTTGACAGCTCTGTCTCTTGGCACCTCTTTCTCTTCACATCTCATCCTCTTGACAAGTCTTTCTCTCGGCGTCTTTTTTGAACTTTTTGAACTTTCTTTCTCTTGCGATCTGTTGCTCTTGACACCTTTTGATACCATGTCTTTCTCCTGAATGTCTTCCTCTTCAGTTCTCTTTCTGCTGACATCTCTCGCTCTTGACATCTCTTTCTTTTGACACCCCTTTCTCTTGACATCTCTTTTCCTTGACGTACGCGCAGCCAGCGCAATGTTTGCACGACCGAGCCTGCCTACCAACGCGCGATGGTTCGAAAAATGCAATAACCCTAAAATCGCAGGCATATCGCAGGCAACAGTTCCACTGGACCAAGTCTCACCGAGTTGCAAAACACAAAAGAGTTTACAGCATTCTACAGCAAAGCAGTTCAGAGTGAAAGTGGTGATGTGGAAGTGGTCATGACGTGACCTGGTGATGATGTGGAAGTGGTGTTGATGTGGAAGTGGTAATGACATGAAGGAGTTATGGTGTATGGCGCGAGGCGGTTCTCATATGTTCTCATTCCAGTCATTCGAACTTGGAGTTTCTCATTTCATTTACAAACCCAGATCCCAAAAAGGAATTGGAATCTCTGAGAAATGAATGTAATCCGATTCTGATGTAATCGACAACAAGCTGAACGTCTCAAAAGGTCTGACATGTTTACATCAGATGTTTTATATCTTTGTGTCACAGGGATGATCGACCACATTGGAAGTCCCATGACACCACTCTCTAAGATCCAGACGCTTCATGGTGCTTTGCGTTTTTTGGATCCTGTCACCAAGCCACACCCTCAGACACGCAACCTAAGACCACTTCAACAAATTGAGTGGATAACGTCCTAGCAAACAATATCAAATAACGTCAAATAATATTGTCTCAATCTATTACCTTATGCCATTATTTCCGAGTTGCAGCTACAAGTACCATCATATACCATCATCCATCAAGATTCCTAGTTGGTGGTACCAACATTCCACTCAGTGCCCCAGTACCCCATGCTACCCTCGCCTTCTGAGAGGCTTTGGCAAACAGCTGTGCTGCTTTGCGAAAATGTCCAGCCTAGCCGCATTGCGGCCCATTCTGCAAATATGCTGTTCGCAGATAGCCACAACATGTCGCAACATGTCGCAACAACATGAAGTGCAGAAGTTGTGAAGTTGGGACTTTTATCGCCTGGGGATGGCAGCACCAAACCCGCGGAGTGCCTCCGCTTGTTGTGTGGCATCAGCTGCCAGCTTTGACACTTCCATATCCGACACCAGGCATTGGAGGGGCACCAAAGGTCGGCCACAGGAACACTCTTATTGTGACGCTTATTGAGCTGGTTGTTGTTTGCTGTTGTTGCTAGTCCGACAGTTGGGATATCTTGGGATCAAAGGCACGTCTAAAGCCCAAGCATTGAACTGTAAGCGTTGACTTCAGCAGCGTGCTGTCAAGAGCTTGCAAAGGTGATCATCTTCACAGAAAAGATGTTACATCATATTACATCATGTTACATCATGTTACACTAATAATCCATGCGTATGGCCTTTCAGCCATTTCCTTCAAGGTATATAATTAATGTGGAACTTCAATCCTGGCTTTAGCATGCTTTAGCCTGTACATAGATTCATTATATGCCTGTACATATAGATAGTTCAGTCATGGTCATTATGAAACATGCTGCACTTGTCACCCATCCACTAGCTCCCCGGCTTTTCAGGTGGCCACGATACCACTGGGACCTGCTTCAAATCTGGCCATCCACTCTTAAGCTTTGCCTGTCGCGGGTATGCACTCCCTTCGTCCATTGAGAAAAAACATGTGTAAAAAATGATAAAATGAGAAACATATTAGAACTATGGCACTTTCCAAAGCGCTTGCAGGCTTGTGGAGCTCCTATACAAATCCAGTTGTAGCCCCAAAGCTCTAACCACTCCTTCATAATCATAACCTTCTAATTAAAAGAGATATGTATATAATGCTTGTTTTTTAGGGCCAGGTACTCCCGGAGGCACTTTTCGTGAGGACAGAGGTGGTGCTCGGGATGGTGTCTATAGGGTGGCCGCAAAAGTGATTGCGCTTATAGCTGCGAGGAGATCCCACTGCAGATTGAGCATCACCCGTTGCACCGCTAGATAGGCCCCCCCCTCCTGCCCAGCAAAGAGGGGATATGTTAAGCTTAATAGGGATTTATCAATATCAATCGCCCCTTGAGAATCTCACACGGGCTCCATGTATGGGATAAAGTGCGTGCGTTTGAACCATTTTAGGGACAGGTAAACATTACTTGCTATTCCATGTATGGAGCATGGGGGGAAGACTTAGGTTCTGTATTTCATTTGAAGCATATTGACACCTCTAGACTTGACCACTACTTCTGGACTTTCAAGACCTTCAGATTTCTTTATATAAATCAAGTTTTATTTTTGGTCTAACAAATGATGCAATGCATCGGACGGGCATTTATCGAAAATATCACGAACTGTTTCCTGTCCTCCTTGCCGTCCTTGTAGGCTTCAATCCACCTATTGAGCAATTATTTAGCCCACTCACACTCCTCTTGCAACCCCAGGTTGTTCTTTTAATGGCAACACTTCGATTCTTTCAGGCGTGGGGCAAGGAAGCAACGGCGATATGCAGCTGGCTTCATCTCAACTCCCAGAGCTGAGCCCTCAAGTCGCATATTCGAGGGATGCGACTCGAGAGCATTGAAAAACACGACAGCACCTCTAAGGGCCAAGTTGGTCTAGATCCACGAGGAATGAGGGGGACTTAACTGACTTAACCAAGTCATGTCAAATGTGTTTCCACACAGCCACACAGTTAAATCAATTAATAAACAAAGCAATTTACAGAAATCGTCTGCTGAGCAAACATTCTGTCAAGCAGAATATGGAGACCATGGAGATAATATCAAGTGCATGCTTGGACGGCGCGAACATCAAGCACCCTTTCGTGACCTTGACTTCTTCGAGGGATTGAAGGTTTTCATCGACCTGACTTGTACATAATGGACAACTCTTCATGATCTTCATGTCTGTTGACTGGCTGGATCAAAAGGCAACATAAGGCAACCATAGTTTCCAAAGCAGATGAAGTGGACCTGACCCATTGCTTGACTTTGGTGATCAATGGCAGGCAACAAAGGGAACCATTTGCCAATCATATGATGGCTTTGCGGTGTGAACTTAAAAACAGGTGCCCTAGGGCCCTTAGGGATCCCAGGAATCACCCTAGAGGCGCCTGCAAATAGAATAGCCATTCCTTGAGCGGCCCAATCTCCTCAATATCCAATCCAGTCCTTGGGAAGGAGTGTTGCAAAGAGCAGCTCCTTGAAGAGAATCAAGCATTAGCTGGGACGATATCTGGGATAATATACTAAACTAAACCTATACAGTTACATACGCATGAAATGGTCTTAATATCTCTACTTGGACATGTGTCCCTACAAGGAGAGCATGAAACATCTACAAGGCCCAAGCAAATGAGCATGGGCAGAGCACTAACCAGCAAACAAAAACTCACCATCTATAGTGGTTTGAGAGGTCTTGCGACCGATCAAATTGTCAGCAGCTTTCATGCATTTGTTTGGGATCTTCATAGATTTTCATAGATTTTCAACTTCTGGTTTCCATCCTTTTCCATCCTTTTCCTTCCAGACTCAACACCAATCCTTATTGATCCTGTGCCTGCACATGGCAGCACTTGACAGGACTCATCATTCTACTTAGGTTGCTTCAGCAGCACCCGTGAACAGTCGTTGCAGGACCTATGTTTAGATCACAAACCAACGCACTGGTCTAGCGGCTGTTCTTGAATCCACTTCCCGTCTGCAAAGGGCTTCTGCATCCTGCAATCCCCTTGGCTAACTGCCAAAATAACACGGTGGTGATAGAGGAATCCTTCATGAAATCATTTCACAGAAAAGTTGCTCAGCCTGCAGGCCCGTATTGACAGAGGAGTGTTCTACTTTTCACCTTCAGGGGACATACGCATAAATATATATATATATATGTAGTATATATATATGTGTGTGTGTGTTTGGACGATCATTGCGCCATGGTGCTGCAAAGGTGTGACTTTACTTTGTATTCATGTTGGGTTAAAGAGGGGGCTTTGAACGCATCAGCAACATTGTCAAGACTTGCATTGCAAGTGCGACTGGTAGATTTGTCATATGCGAACGTGGTCTAAAAGTGAACAGAATAAACCCTGCTCTTGTGGGGATGAAAAGGATAGTGCTTGATGTTTTGCTCTTGAAGCCTGATTCATGCAAGTGTCACGGCAATATACGGCAATCACAGTCATATGCACACCAAGTACAGCAAACAAAGGGTATACCACTCACACATCACGACATGTTCTTTCAGTCCAATTTTGCGTAGGAACTGTATGGCACATGGTACGTCCTGGCGTATCCTTCTCTATCTTGAAGCAGCAATTCGATTGCAGTCTTTGCTTCTTGAATCCTCAGCCCATGGACAGATCCACCACATCCCATGGCGCTGCAAATTGCTTTGTCTCTATCGGCCAGAGCCAACATGAAGATCTCAACCGTTCTCCATCTAGCATCTGTCACAGGAGCCTTGATATGTGGGTTGGCCATAAATGCGCCCTGTTCCCAGTTGCCATCCTCTTGGGATTTGGAAACATATGGAAACCATTCTTTTGCGGATTTCCGCTTTAGATTCGCAGGCAGGTCGCATCTTCAATGCATCTTGATCTTCTGGCTCTGCTGCCTGTGAGTGCATCTTGAGCGCCCCTGATTATACGGTGTCATTTACATCTTCAACCAATTTTCCATGCAGCTTGAAGGGTACCCCTGCGTGTCCCACCAAGTGCTGCGCCAACTCACTGTTCGCATGAAGAATAAGTGATACAAAAGACCCAATAGCCGTTGGATGCCGTTGGTATGTCATTGGTTTCTCACGGGAGGAGCTGTTCCACATCTGACAACTTTTGCTGGGGGGCTGCATCTCTACCTGACTCCGGCCAGACCTCAGCCCATGCTGTTTCCAAGCGCCAATGTGCTGGAAGAAAGTCCTACCAACAAAACCATGCAAAATAATTATCAACACACACACATACACATATATATATACACATATACATATGTAAATATATACGTGCATATATCTAGATATATTTACTCACGTACACATCACTATACATACATCACTATACATACGTACATTACATTGCATCACATTACGTCACATTACATTACATTACATTACATTGCATTGCATTGCATTGCATTGGATTACATTGCATTACATACACAAATACATGCACACATGCACACATGCATACATAGCATAGCATAGCATAGCATGGCATGGCATGGCATGGCATGGCACAGCAGAGCAGAGGAAAGCATAGCATTACATTACATTACATTACACTACATTACATTATATGCATGCACATAATACATGTTGTACTCTATCATACGTATACATATATATATACATATATATATACATATATATATATACATATATATATATATATACATATATATACATTCATAATATTTATAATGATGTACAAGAATCAAACACAAGATTACCCCCCTCTCCACTTGCAAAACCATCTTCAAGTGGCTAGAATGTTCTCAACTTCGCAGAAGCGCAATACCAGACAAGACAAGTCGAGGTTTGATCCTAACAAGGATCGTATTTCGAACCCATTCCAATAATTGTAATCCCATTGAACTTGGCAACATACGGCGACATGTCATAGGAAACATGAGGGAAACTACAATACCTGGGGGCCCTTTTTTTTAGCGCCAAATCATCACCCCAATGCCCCCGCCGCTCTGCATTTTTCAGCACGTGTAGTTGAAAACAACACCATTAAACCGGTGGAGTTTGGAATCTTGGTTTACAACCTCCACTGCTTTGGGAATAGCAAACGGGAGCTCCACCAGCCGGATTGAAAACCACTTTGCCTGCGTCGCCTCATATCACAATGGCTGGTGAGTCACAGAACAAATACAACAAATCTTAGTGGGGAATTTTCGAAAGCCAACTTGTTCCATTCTCCTTGCCTGGCGGTGAAAGCAAAGGATCGCTAAAGAAATCTCAGCTGGCAAAGAACGCCCTGAGCAAACACTTTAAACACGCCCGCAGGATCCCAAAAGGCTTGATGTTGCAAACGAATGGTCCTTCGTAATCTCCTGGCCAAATGCAACAGTATACAACACCTATGGCATACCAAAGGCTTCGAAAACACAGAGGCATCGTAGACTGCACTGTAAAACAAAATAGTTTGAATTGGTGATTTGAATTGATTGGGTGAGGCGTACTTAGAGTTGTGCTTAGAGTGCCCACTGGGTTTCACATGATCACTGGTGTTTGGAAAATTGGGTGACTGTGTTGGTCTACAGAACCGCTATATGATGCTATATGTATCTATATGATTCTATATGGGGGGTTGTAAAAACCCCGAACCCTTTCAAATGGTTTTTCCAGACTTTATCGTTTTTTTTTCCTCTTATCGTTTTTCCAAGCGCTGGCTTCACACCTTGATCAAAGAATTCACATGAGCGAGGAAAGGGAAAAGGAAAAGGAATAGCAAAGGAAGGGAAAGGACAGAATAGGAAAGGGAGAGGAAAAGGAAAGGGAAAGGAAAAGGAAAGGAAAAGGAAAGGGAAAGGAAAAAACAAGCGAAAGGAAAAGGAAAGGAAACCAAAAAGCAAAGGAAAAAGGAAAGGAAAAAGGACAGCAAAAAGGAAAGAAGGAAAAGGAAGAGTAAAGGAAGAGACAGGAAAAGGAAAGGAAAGGGAGAGGAAAGGGAGAGGAAAAGGAAAAAACAATGCAGTGTCTCACACGGACCATTTTTGATGCCAAAAGTTATCGTTTTCGTTTTCGTTCGTGAATCCAGTCCAGTGTGTGTTCCTTTTTTTTCTGGAAATGGCTGCAATCATCAAAAAAGGAGTGTAGCGACCACCTACAGTACCAGGCACCTTCCTTGTGCAGAATCTGCGCCATTACGACAATAAACAATGAAAGGAAAAGACCAAAAGCACTAAATAGCCGCAGAATGATAGAAAAATCAAGAACTTCGGATTTCAAGAGTCTGGACACATATCATTAACATAACCAAATTTATCGTTTTTTTTCCTCTTATCGTTTTTTCGATTGAAAGCTAAAAATGGCTCATGGGGATCATGAAAGACTAAACGAATAGGCGCGGGGTTTTTACAAACTCCCATATGGCCCATATGTGAACAAAGCACTACCAACTGAGACATCCAAAGAGGGATCCGTCATTTCCTTCCAAGGTCCATTGATCTTTGCCAAAGCAAAACTGTATGCTGCTGGGAAAAACACGCACATCTGACTCGAGTTCTTGGCTCGATTCGCAATTCGCGAATTACCCAAAAAGAAACGGCTGGTTCACTTTTCTACATTCAACATCCTTACACCTTCAAAGGTTGTGGGGACAAACAATGCCTTTGTGTTGAATTTAGTTCAGGATCCCAGAAGTGCATTTCCAGCCTCTCAAATATGTAAATGATTGTAAATATATGTTTTCGCTTGACAATTGATCTGAGGTGCCGTAAACGGATATGGGGCACCCCAAGACCATGGCATACCATGGCCCTATGCCATTCAAAGGAGCCATGAGAAGCCGAGCGGTCACTTGGCGCACCGCACGATGAAGAGAAACACGATCTGTGTATCGGAAATTGTCGGATTCCTTGGTATCTCAATGTGTTTCATGGCACTTCCAGGAATTTACCTATGGACTCTCAGCGCAAGTGCAAGTACGATCCAGTGGCTTTGAATTCGGAACATTTCGGAACACATGATCACCTCGAGTGCCTCAATTATCCTCAAGTACTCCATAGTACTCCATAGTACTCCATAGTACTCCATAGATCCCCCATGTATAGCCCGCTAGATGCTTTGCGGCCGACTTTATAGAGAATAGCCTGGTATAAACTGGAATGGCCACATGTCTGGAGTCTATAAAGTGGAAAGCCAACATGTTTTGTCTAT
>Ga0126342_10010451_pt1 | contig 16604 bp, 18 predicted proteins | sample Cyp1metagenome_FD_92528 | JGI IMG/M metagenome (GOLD analysis project Ga0126342, IMG submission 92528) | Coral microbial communities from Lord Howe Island, Old Settlement Bay, Australia - Cyphastrea 1 metagenome | ecosystem: Host-associated > Invertebrates > Cnidaria > Coral ... | reverse complement strand
TAGTAGTAGTTGTTGTTGTTGTTGTTGTGGTTGTGGTTGTGGTTGTGGTTGTGGCTGTGGTTGTGGTTGTGGTTGTTGCGGTGGTTGTTGTGGTTGTTGTGGTTGTGGTTGTGGTTGTGGTTGTGGTTGTTGTTGTTGTTGTTGTTGTTATTGTTGTTGGTTGTTGGTTGTTGGTTGTTGGTTGTTGGTTGTTGGTTGTTGGTTGTTGGTTGTTGGTTGTTGGTTGTTGGTTGTTGGTTGTTGGTGGTTGTGGTTGGTGGTTGTGGTTGTGGTTGTGGTTGTTCTTGTTGTTCTTGTTGTTCTTGTTGTTCTTGTTGTTCTTGTTGTTCTTGTTGTTATTGTTGTTCTTGTTGTTCTTGTTGTTGTTGTTGTTCTTGTTCTTGTTCTTGTTCTTGTTCTCCACGGTGATGGGAATTAAAAGGGTTCCGGCTCATAAAGATTCGTATGGAATTGATGATCAAGCCCAAGTGAGTCTTGTGTAATAACTCAGGTTTGGCCAATGAGGTTCCTCTGTTGGGCTTCCGTATATATGTGTACGTTGTTCCAATGCATGTCCGTCGCCTGCTGTAAGTTTGGAACATGGCGGTGGTACTGTATGAGTCAAACTTCATGTCGTTGCAAAGAAATGCACGCATGGTGGTTGGAAGCACCAAACCAGGGCACTTTGCCACGCATCCCCTCATGTAAAATTACCACGTTCATTGTCGCATTCTCTCGTTTCCGTTTTTACCCTCTGGTTGGATATATACCGTGCGTGTTGTTGTGGCGCCCACTGGCAATCAAGCATCGCAACAAACAATCCCTCGCTTTAACCTGTAGATGGATGTCAAAATGTACATGGTTTAAACGGGGCCGGGCCCAGAAAAACTGCGCAAATTCCGCTACAATCCCGTTCCTCTAATGTTCTAATGTTAAATACCACTTAGAACCTTTGGTGTCCTATACTCTCTTTCTCATCTTTCTCATCTCTCTCTCTCTCTCTCTCTCTCTCTGCCTCTGTTCATCTTGAAGTTCCATCTTTTTCAGTTTCATTTCAGAATAGAGGGATCCACTGGAGGAAGCCGCCATTCCGGTGGCCGCCATCTTCCCAGAGCCTCTTTTTCGGCCAACATAGCTGCCAGGGGCCGCTGAAGCATCCCCAGCTGCCTCCAGCCGTCATCACGCCCAAGCAGTGAGACTTGTTGGCCTCTTGTGGAATGAACCTTCAAGTGATCGCTTAATAGTGGCATGGGATGCTGGAAGTAACAAGTTCTTCTTGGGTGGCTACTGAGGATGGAATGGTGGTGCCAAACCTGTTTTCATGTGTGTTTAAAAAATTGGCTTTTCCTGCTCATATTGGCAAAATACAGCTTGAAGGTCCAATAGAGCCAAGGGCAGCGGCCATCTTGGTGTGTCTTCTCTTCTTTGAATGTGGGCCCATGCTTTCCAAATATGATCAAGCAAACCCAACCAAAACCCACTCCCGGAGGCTTTTGGGATTTCTCATATCGCCTGCCGGATTTTCATAACCAAACCATTGCCAGACCTATAGAATATACACCACCAATAGGATTCCGAAGCTGAACGGCACGCCATTCTGAGCTTGGGTCTTAGAAAAGCAGCATGAAGAAAAATGCGAGAGCACCACGGCACATTGCCCTGCGCCACTGAGGGACTTGGATGTAAGGTTAGGGTTCCCGCAAACGATAGCCGCAACATCCCAAACTATGCCATCAGTCCCTATATCAATTCAACAATCATGGAACCCTACAAACGGCAATATATATATATATATATTTATATATGTGCAGTATATATATATATATATGATTATATCTATATATATATATATACAATATCCAAGAAATTAAAAGAGACAAATAGGAATCTCTGAAGTGCCACCCCCCCAGATTGCGGAGACTCTCCAAAAGAATGCTAAAGATCCATCCAAACAATTGCCGATGGCACATTGAGCATGGAGCAGCTGCGCCCACTGGAAAATCATTATTTTCTATCCAGCCAGCGTGATTACTTTCCATACGGCGCGGCTAGTACAGTGAATTTGGATGTCCTATTCGTTCCTCTTTCATCTCAGATTGCCAAGACTTAATACAGTACCGTACCAGTCATACCCAGTCATGATGAGTGACTGTACTAAGTGGCTTCCGAGGCACATGTCCTTGACCTTGTTTGCATCCCCAGCCCGTCTCCCATCATCCTATCATCTCCCTGCCTCCCCATAGAGCCAGTCACCTAGCGCTGGGTGCAGCCACTATCATGGAATGGGTGAGACTTCCTCATCATGATGAACATAAATTTACCCTCTGGTTGTGTAACAGTTTGCCATGGGAAATGGCCCATAGAAATAGATGGTTTACCTAATTAAAAATGGTGATTTTCCATGGCAAACTGTTAAGTAACCAGAGGGTATATAGACAGGAGGGATGCAGTAGACCTGGATTAGAAATCGATTACTGTAGCTCCTGCCTGGTGGGGACTCAAAAGCAACATGTGAAACCATCCGCCAGCCCTATGTTGGATTGCAAAATTGCAAATGCCTTAGTCAGAGATCGGATTCACATGCCAATTTTAAATATCCCGAATCTAATTCCCCAGCCAACCCTGGCCAGTTCCTGCGCAAGCAGCGTACCTAAGAGTGGAAAGCCTTCGCTACTCAGGTGAGCCTTTGAAGGGGGCAGAAAACGAGATGTGATCAGGATGAGACAACTCCTGGGTGATTTGGGAATCCAATAAACAAATAGTTTAATCAACAAAAAAAACACCTCAAGGGCATCTTGCACATCGACATGTTTACACATTTGTGTCACACAGCATGCCAAATTACTTGCATCTAGCATGTATTGTACAAACATAATTAATTTTACATAGTTTTATGATTTATGATATGTTATGTTTATCCCAGCTGCCCCATGTCTTGGATGTTGGCCAACATTTGCCTCAAAAACCACCCCGGGCTCTGTGAATATATCATTCATGAAAAGAGATCGAGGTCCAAGGGGATGTGCATGGAGGATGCGTTGAGGTGTTCCAAGGTGACCTTTTAGAGGAGTTGCTGGGGGCCCCCACAACTGTATAAAATATGTTGAACAATTTTGCCGATGGCTCAATTTGTTCACCCAACTTACCATTGGACCATTCCCTACCTAGGGCGCCTAAACCCTCACCCGCACCCTGATCTGATGAAGTCGGCCACTGTAAAGTTCCACCTGCCATGGAAACCATTGAGAAACACATACGGCATGGTCATGGGAATACCCTCCAGTAACCATACAAAAAGCTAGGAAAACCCATGGAATCCTCCAAGAAATGATCTACAAATGGTCCAAATTTTCATCGATTTTCCATAGCTGGGCTATGCTAGTTTACTGGAAGGCAGGTATTTGGCGAAGTGTTCCATTTCTGCTTGCCCAAGTATGACCCATACAACAAAAATGGTGTTGGGTGAGTCATGAGAAGTGAGCAACTTGAACTGGTCAATATGTATAACGAAATGCTTCCAAATTCAGAGGGATGTTCATCATTTTGTGGCTACTTAACTCCCCCAATGTCTATAGATGTCTATGGTCTATGGCAAACAACTCCAGCTAGCTGCGTTCCAGGTGTTTTCGGAAACCTGTCAGGTTTCTAGCAGGTTGGCCTACGAGTCAATACACAAACGGTTCTTGGCAATCAATGATGCTGTGTGTGTGTGTGTGTACGTGCGTGCGTGTGCGTGTGGGTGTGTGTGTGTATGTGTAATGGCAAGGGGCTGGGTATTGCTGAAAATACTGCCTCCAAGCCCAACAACAATAAACCAAACACGTCTTTCAAGGTGTACCGATCTGTCCTTTTTCCATTGAGATCGCAAGCCCAATGGCAAAAAAGGGTGAAACGATGCCTAGAAAGGCCATTGGAAAGTCTCCAAACAGTCACCTGCAAAGTGAAACAACATGCCGGCATTGCCGGCATTTTTTCTCTGGCTCTCAGCTAAGCCGGCACCTCCCCCCTTGGGTTGGCATACTGCTGCAGTGGGATGCAATCGCCTGAGATGGGGTTGCGCACATGCGCCTCGCGAATGATGCTGGAACTGTTTTGGCTCACCCGGTCATGTCGTACCTGGTTGGCCACCCCCAAGTCATAGACGTCCGGGGTCCGGGGTCCTCCTGTCACTGGGTTACACCGCACCGGCTTGGGAAACACTGCGGTGGGGATCAGGATCCCACTCCCTGCAGCTCTCAGGGCCTTGGCGCCATCCTGCTCCTCGCTGGGAATCTTCCGATGCACCGCATGGGATTGCAGGGAATAGCCCGGACGATCATCGCCCAAGTGCACCGTCACCGATGGCACCAGGGTGTCGTTCCTGGGCTGCGGTCCAGGATCATCAAAACGATCCCGTTGCTCCGTGCGGTAGTGGCTGGAAGGTTTGAAGACTTGCTGGCGAAGCTCAACTACACCTGGCCGGGTGGAAGTGATCACACCACCAATTGCAATCAAAAAAACACCTGCCGCATGATTTTCCGATTCAAAAATGCTCAAAGGGCTGAAAGAAGTTGCGTATACCGTATACATGCTGAATTCTTCCAGCATGCACGCACACAGATATACATATATATATATGTATATGTATGTGTGTGTTATATATATATATGTGTGTGTGATTGTGTGTGTTATAATTCATATATATATATGTGTGTGTGTAAGTTCAAGAATAATATGCGTTTATAAAAACTATATAAAAAACTACTAACATTCACCATCCAGTCACTCATATTCTTGTCCGGTGCATCACATGTGGCATAGACCACTTCAGGATCTACAAAGGTCGAGTGGGTCACCGATGCTCCACGTGTGTCCTCGTCCCACTTCTGGCAGCCGATGGCAAAATGAGTGGCTTCGTGAAGCCTCTTCAGCTGGGAGGCTTTCTTGCTGCAAATCACGTCCTTACCAAAGCAGTTGAGGTGAAAAATATTGTAGAAACTTGGTAATAACTACCATACATATCCATACATTGGGATATGGGGACCCTAAATGTGGTAATATGCCTGTAACTGGAAGTGCCCCCACAAGTATGACATGATCCATAGCCATAGTTGCTGTATCATATTTGAACTCAACTTGTGAAATCATGCGTATATACATATTATATTATAACATCACATTACCTATATACAGAAGGAAGACATTGTTTTGTTTTAATGATTTTTGGTCTATGATATTCTGAGGGAGTAGGACTTCAATCATGCGACATCTTAACACACATGCACACATGAAAATGCGGTTCTTAAAAATATATAAATGGGAACACGTGAATACGTCTGTAAATATATACATGGGTGTGGACCAAATTTGCAGGTGCAAAATATCAATGGAATTCTTCATCCCCAAAATGGTCAATCTGTCGAGTGGATGTTGCCCCGTAGCAGGGCCGTGGCCGGCGACCTCAAAGATCATCCTCGTGATGTCCCAGGATTACAAGCAGTGCCTTATTGATATCCTAGGGATACCATTTTGATTCGCAATAAAAATAATAAAGACACACTCTTTGGGGGTACCCCCAGTCCACGATTCTCAGCGATTTCATGAAAGAAGTTTATGTCAATTGACTGATGATCTACCTAGCTGTCAGAGTTTTAAGTGGAGGTCTCAAATTGGTAAGCGGTTTATAATCTGTAATGTTTGCAATTCCTGATAATATCAACACGTTGTTGTTCGTACCAAATCTTGCGGGCGCTGTCGGGCGCATTAAACAATAAACCGTGTCCGAGTCTAACTGGGCGGTTTATCGGCTGACATGATTGACACGGGCACTCGAAATGCGACAAAGAATCCTTTGAAGTGGCACCCATGCCTTTGAAGAAACCTTCATATTGATTCTCAGCGTGTTGAGAAGGTCGGGTCTGAGAAAAGCGTAACCTCGATTTGGCATCCGGCTGGAGTGGTGTGGGACTACCAGCAACGGGGCCGCAGGGCCTAGTGAGTATCCTCAGCTTGCCAGTAAAGCTGAATAGCTTCCATCTGTGCCTTCCAATCGCTCTCACTTCTTGAGACTCTTGGCCATGCTTCCCCAAACATCCATTGGAACCAAACAATGTACCCTCTGGTACTTTAACATAGCTATTCAAAATACCACATTTGATATCATTAGTTGATTTACCTATATTCAAAATGGTGATTTCCTATAGCAAACTGTTAGTTGACCAAAGGATTTTTTTTACCCAGAAAGCCTAGATTTTCTCTAGTTTGGACCTTTGGAGGGTGTAAACTTTCACCAAGCTGCTCACCCCGTTCCTGTGGTCCCTGCGACATGGGCTGAGTCTTTTGCGGCATCGCGACGACAAGAGGATTACCCCAGGGGGGTGGAAATGATGTGCCCCCGGCGATTTTCAGACAACGGGGCGCGTTTTCTACCTCGAATGGAAGTGGTGAAAGAATGCCTGGGAACCCCAAATTGGCCAGGAACCGGCCCGTGAAGCTGATTGTTTGTGGGGTAAGTGTTGCTTTTCGCTGTTCCAATGTATGTAACACCCAAATATCATGCCAAACATTGACTCTTGATGCCGAACTTTGAGCCACAGTGAGACCAGTAGTGTTGCCGGCACGCCTTTGCCTACTTCGCGAACGCCTTGAGTTTTGTCTATATATTGAAACTACGAGTAGAATGCCTGAGTGCCTGCAAGCCTGCAAATAAAAAACTGATAGAAATACATATATATATATATATTTATTTATTTATTTATCTGTCTGCACACACACACACACATATATATATATATATATATATGTACAGTATATGATATGACATGATATGGTGCACATAGATCATGATCATCAATGGAATTCAATCGATATATCAGGTCACCTGGCGGCCTTCCTAAAGAGAAACATGTTTTATCCCGACTCACAGCAGAGCAGTCGCCCAAACACCAATGGTGATTTTCTGCTTAGGGGTTGTACTCCAATTCTGTGCTGGAAGTTTCTGAGTGCCTTTCCTTGCGACCTGCCAAACAAAAATCCTTTAAAACATCCTCACTGAACCGATCTGTAGGTTTGCACATCCCCGTAGCTTCTGGAAACCGCTCCCGTTTTGGCTTCGTCGATGGTCTTGGGAGTGGTGCGCTCATTGGAGGTCCACATTGGCCTAAGTTTTGTCAGCGGCCGGATCGCTGTTGAGCCAGAGTCACTGGAGCAGGAACGAAGAAAAAAAAAGGCAAAAACCAGCCAGCCAGCAGCTGCCTAGATAACAAATGTTTCTGAAGATAGCTTCAACCACCAACATTTGATAAGATCCTTCTGAAGTCAGAAAGAACATTGACTATAGGAGTACAGGTAGACTTACACAAATGAGGGTGAAGTGCAAAGGGTCCATGATTGACCCAAGGAAAGCAAAAAGTCCGTTCTCTGTTGGCCGGAAACATCATATATGGCTAAGCTTTCGGCCAACGAAACTTCCTCAGTACCATGAGGTTTGGGACATTCCCATGTTGGGTGTGCTACTGAGATGTGCTGGTCACATGAGACTTCTATGTGGTGGAACTAGGTATCTGGATAAACTAGAAAAAAACAAGAATCTGAATTAGGGCATTATGGGATGGTGTCCTCTACTAACCATCATGCCAGTGACCACGCAGTGAGGTGTTAAACAATTTATCCGACTCCACAGCCCCATGCTGACCACGTTGGGAATTTCAAACAGGAACTATCCAAAAACTATCCAGCAAATTTACATTATTACCGGACATAGAACGTGGCTATTGCCTAAATACCTAGGGAAATCTGGTACCTTGACTACCAGCTATTCAGCTACTCCCAGGTTTTGACCATATCTCCTGAGATGTTGTGACAGGAATCACTAAGTTGCATTCCCCAAACTCCTCTCAGAAGGTGTCCAGGATCTGCAGGAAATGCAGAACTGCCAGGACTGGTGTATTTTGTTTGCCAATAATTAGTAATTATTACCCATAGGATCCATGTATGCTATATATATGGTAACATTTACCATCAATATACCCCCAATGTTAGTATATATACCATACATGGATCCTATGGGTTATGGTATAAGTTTCCTAGTTGGTGGTTGCGGCCCCTGAATGTAACCTGACGTGGCAATGGACAAGAACCATCAAGAACCTACCCCCATTCATGTATCATTTCCCACCAGGGGCATGATGACTTCAAGCCTATGGATTTTCCACTGCCACGTCTACTTGCTGAAGAGCCATTCTATACAATTTCAATTTGTATTCAACAATACCATTGTCCCTATTCAAATAGTCATTGTTTTTTCCCTATTTGTGTGTACAATCTCCAGACAAACCCAAATTGACCCAGCTTCCCGACCCGCAAGTTCCAGGGTTCCGTTCGGGTTTGCATGGCGGACACTGCTGCTGCAGATAAATGTTGTGAGGTTTTCTTAGCCCATTAAATCCCACTGAATCCGATAGATTGGCTTGTTTTTTTCCATCCAATAAGTGGCCCATTAAATTTCCATGGAGACCTTCATACATCCAATAAGTGGCCCATGGGCCCATCAAAAAAACCGGACGATACCGGACGACCGGACGACCGGACGACGCTTCATGCCAAAAGATGCCAAAGGTCCAAGGCCTTCTTCTTCGCATCCAGAGCATCAATCTCCTGGTTCCGAGCCTTCTTTTTCTCCTCGAAGTCGGCCAGCAGCTTCTCACATTCCTCAGCGATGGATGGAAATCCGGGGGGACCGGTTGCAAAGTGCTGATGGTGGGATTTTTTGACCAAGATGTTGAGTTGCCATAGAGTTTATAGTTTATGTATTGTTAATGTTAAGGACATAAAGTATGGGAAAATCATGGAAAATCAATCAATTTCCTAGGCACCATTGCAGAATTGACACGTCAAACACCAGCTTCATCCAGCAAAAAAACAAATAGAACTGGCGCAAAGGGATGCCTTAAGGGGACATCCATTTGGCCACGGAATTGGCAGCTGCGACTGTGGCAGTCACTTGGTGCAAACCAGATGGCACCTCCAAAAAAACAACCCATCTCCACACCATTTGCGCTAGAGACAAAAACACAGCACAGACCTGAAATCCAACATATCATTCATTAAATGAATTCCTGGTTGGTGGTTTTACCCATCTTGAAAATTATGAAAGTCAATGGGAAGGATTATCTCATATATTATGGAGAATAAAAAATGTTTATATTATATTATAACCACCAACCAAATTCATTACGTATTCATTACGTCTAGTAATGTCAAGACGGGCTTTATACATCCCAAGTTAAACGCACCCTTTTCTGGCAAAAACATGGGCAATACTACTTGTCCATATGTCCTCTACGTCAAACATACCTCCCAAATAGTTGGTTCCATCCTCCCGAATAAACACCCTCCTCTCTGAACCCTCAATTTTTTTTCCCGCCAATTGGTTTTGATCCCTGAACCCACAGATCCATGCAGATCCCCATCCCGGAAAAAGAACCCATACCCTGTGAAATTCCATTGGTCTTAATGTCGAACAATATCAATTATATACATGATTTGTGGGGTCACTATTCAGGGGAGGTTCCATTTTTGTTGAGTTTTCTTTTTGACCTTCCGGGCCTTCCGGACCTTTTTTTTTGACTGCGCCCTCCACACGGACCTTTGGGGGGGTTATAAATCCGGTCTTGACATTAACTAGACATTAGTTCACACCCGAGACCCCAAAAAGCATAAAACTCGCATTTTCTTCAAAAACTCAGAGCGTTCCAAAGTGATTCATTACTCTTGCCAAATTGCCAAAACCATCCATAACCCCATAGCCGTTGGTTCCATCTTAGTTTTCCAGAAAACATCTACAGGTTTTCATAGGTTTTCCATGTGTGGGGAGGGGTCTTCCTGTAGATTTCTGGGGCTGAAATCGATATCCCAGGCGCATCTGTGAGAGTCGTGGCCAGCTGATCCGTCAAGCCCAGTTGCTCCTTCAGCGCCTGCGTGGGCCCGAGCGGCTTGGTATGGCCATGTTTTTTCATTGGCAAAATACGGTGAAAATATGTTTATACCATGGCAAACACTACATAATATAGTTTTGATATAGTTTTATATTAAATTATCAGTAATCATTCATATATATATATATGATTAACAAATATATATATATATACATATGCGTGGGTGTTTGATTAAAACAAGAACATATTATATATAATAAATGTAATTATATGTATATATGTGATATTATATAAAATACATTTATATATATATATATATATATTGTATGAAATGCGAGTGTATATGTATCCAACGGGAGAGAGAGATAGAGAGTGAGCGAGAAGGATTTATATGTAAATAATGATTATGTATGTGTGTGTATGTATGTATGTATGTATGTATGTACGTATGTATGTATGTACGTATGTACGTATGTACGTATGTACGTAGGTACGTAGGTACGTAGGTACGTAGGTATGTAGGTATGTAGGTATGTAGGTATGTAGGTATGTAGGTATGTATGGATGGATGGATGGGTGGGTGGATGGATGGATGGATGTATGTATGTGTGTATGTATGTACCTCTCTCTCTCTCTATCTATCTATCAATCAATCTATCTATCTATCCATGTATCTATGTATCTACGTATCTATGTATCTATGTATGTATGGGTGTATGGATGTATGGATGTATGGATGTATGGATGGATGGATGTATGGATGTATGACTGTATGGATGTATGTGTATGTATGTATGTATGTACGTATGTATGTATGTACGTATGTACGTATGTACGTATGTACGTATGTACGTAGGTACGTAGGTACGTAGGTACGTAGGTATGTAGGTATGTAGGTATGTAGGTATGTAGGTATGTAGGTATGTAGGTATGTAGGTATGTAGGTATGTATGTATGTATGTATGTATGTAAAGTGTTCTTGTATGTTTTAGCAGCATGTTTTATTATGTTTTATTATGTGTTATTATGTTTTATTATGCGTTTTGTTCTGTTACAGATATGTTTTACGATTTCCAAAGGTAGATTGTTGATGAGACACCTCCCATCTATGGCCCAAAACTGCCCTACAACCAGCATTTACCCAGAAACAGAGTTTGTGTCACAACGTCCAGGGCCTGGAGCCTGAATTAATCATCCCTCCATAGATCCCTTTCAATGAGGAAGGGCTTCTTTCCCAAACAGCATACGCAAGTGGCGGACGGCTTGTATGAACCTTCAAGTTTTGTGAATCACACCCTTGTCCATGCCAATGATGGGAAAGGATAAATGAAACTAACAGCACTTGAGGGTTCATACCAGCAGCCAACTTTCAAAAGCATGGGCTTTTTACATGCTGCTTTCACGGGACGGACTCCCCAAAAATGCAATCACGTCCCCTCTAATGTTCACCCAGAAATGAAACAACCTTCGCAATCAGTTCATTCATTGGTTGCTTGGTTGAAAAGAAGCTGCTTCTGGGAGTGCGCCCGCAACTTGCGGACCCTGATGACTAGCACCTTCTGTCTGTCTTGGATCTTCTGGCTTTCTGCGGCAAGGGCAGCTTGTCCTGACCAAGCGCTCGCAGCTGATTGAAGATTGAGTTCCACCGTCTCATCCCTTCCCTTATTTTTGAATGAGAACCCTCACAAACTCCCATGTAGCAGGGCTATACTTGGGAGTGGGCAACATTAAGAAGGGCCCAGTTGGTTTGATGACGTGAGTCGTACTGACCTAAAAAGGCAGCCTTGACATCCTCTAAAAACAAGCAAGCCACGATAGCATCGTTCAGGTCTTGGAAAACCATCACGCCTCACCAGCTATTTAAAAAAATGGTGATGAATAATCTGAACAAAGGCTCTATTGTTAAGTAGCCTTTTTTGACATAATTCTGGATCAATCCGAACTTTCTCATGATGTTATTTTCACCAATAGGATGAAAATAGCCATACTTGGATAGACATTTTTTTTTGACAGTGAGGCTTGAAGAGTAGAAGTGACCCGCCAATCTGATGATCCCAGGATTCTCGGACATGGACCCGCACAATCTTTCACTCCAGGAGGCCCCCGCATCGAAGGTCTCCAGCAAAATGTCAAAAACAAATCAAACAGCTTCAACTAAAAACTCATCAGCTAATCTTGGACCTGCGAGCTGTCGCCGCCACAATCTGGTTTGCCCCAGGAGACAACAAAGCCATTTTCCAAGATGGCAGCAAATGCTTCATCTGTGGCCTGAACCTGCCGCACATTCTTCAGCTGATCTTGGACTGTGAAGCTGTCACCGCCATTCACCGCCTTTATCTGGCTTGCCCCAGGTGACAACAGAACCCGCTTCACAGATTGCAGCGAATGCTCCACTTGAGGCATGAACCTGCTGCACATTCTTCAGCAGATCTTGGACCTGAGAGCTGTGACCGCCATAATCTGCCTTGCCCCAGGTGACAACCCCCCAGGTGACAACCCCAACCCCGTCACCTCCGCCGCACCACAATGCAAAAGCGTGTTGATCTGCTGCTAGTTTTGCTTCTCCTCTCCATCTTGCAACTCTGCAGCCTGGAGGGTTTCTGATGGACCATTTAGATTGCGCCCGTGTGCAGTGACAAGCCTCAGAAAATACATTCCCACACTTCTGGGCCAAGGTCTTCAAGTCCCCTGTTTTGGAAAACCGTGGAACTGAACGGCTCGTGCTGCGACCACTGGTCAGAGACACAGTCATTTGGAGCATCTGCTCGACATGGCCCAAACAAACCGGGGATGACTGGAGCATCTTTCAAAGAAATCCGTGTTCAGTGCTAGTACACAATCTGCTGCAAACAAATATCGAGCCAATGCACACACCAAGGCCCTATTGTTCAGCTAGGTAGGTACTAGTACCTTGCGACCCGGATCTTGTCAAGTTTTCTTTTCACCTTGGGATTGCCATTTGCGTGGTATTATGCAACTGTTGCCGTTGTGGGAAAGGATCTTACCGAGTTATTGCATGACTCCTCTCCTGAGAGTTCTAATGACCTGCAAAACGATTCCTGATGCTCATTTCCACTGAAAATAGAATGCCCCCAAAATCCCAAAAATTGTTCATCTTCAAAATGTTCATTGATTTTCATGACTGGTATTAGAATAGCCACAATTGGGCAAACGCATTTTATGAAACGTGCCACTGGTGTGAAAAAGTAAAGGTGACCTGCCAAGGGGTCACACCACACAGCACGTTTTTTTAAGGGTCATGGTCCAGTTCAAAAACAGGTGGCATCCTTCAGTCCGGGAGCCGCTGCTTCAACAAATCTTGATAAATCTTGAAGATAATGTGATAGTTTGGCCATCCCCCCCAACAAAAAACTGACAGTTTTCCAACCTTGCTAAATTAAAAACTAATTCACCAGCCAGCCATCACCAGCCTATCATTTGGCTGGGGAATTCTCCTTAGTTAGCTCCCAATTCAACAGGGAATATATGGGAATATGGATAACCCTAGCTCCCAACCACTGGATAGCAGCCTGAAACTTGCACCCATTGTCAGATAGTCGCCCCAGTGACGTCGCAATGTGCGGTCGTTCAAGTTTTCAACCTGAGCCCTGCCACTGGCTCCTCCCACGAAATCCGTCAAGCTGAAGGCATCCTTTCGCCTTGACTGCTTGGCCACCTGGCCGAGGTTTCCCAGATTTCCGCTGGAAAAATCGGCAAACCCCCGACTTTTTGGAGCAAGGGGGTTCCAGTGAAATTTCGCTCCAAGTCGAGGACATAGATCGACGTTGAGGGGTCCACCGGTCCACCACAGTAAAGCCACTTCAAGTGACCTTCAATTTATCCGACATGAACAACACATAGAAAGTAAATGATTTAGACATGATAAACAATCAACCACAAGCTTTGAAAATGGGGGTTGCGATGGAGAAAAGCAGCAGGACATCCCCGTTCGAGGAGGTAAGATTGTTTTGCGGGACAGAGGTCGACCTAATTCGACCTAGTTCATTGCATTTCGCGTTCTTTTTCCATCTTCTTCCTGTAATGCCAGCCATGGATGAATGTCAACCCTGATCAATCAAAAATATGGGCGTTCCCGATACCCCGTTAATATCCATTTAAACTGATCATCTGACACTAGCATCGAACCCCCCAAAGATCAACAGTTCAACAAGCCGTAGGTTTAGCATGGTTTGGCAAAATGCAGGGTTGATATGGGTTTGTCTGAAAACATGTTACCCTCAAACTTGAAGGATTGTGATCATTTTCCCCATTGGATTGCCACCGTTTGCGGTATTTTCAGAGACAAACTACCGGTATCAACTTGAAGACTTGCTAAACGATCCCACCAATAAAAACATATAAAAACCAGGTGTCATTGAAAATTCACCATAGAAATCCATAGAATATCATGAATTCACATGCTTTTTCCATATGTGTTCCCATCCAGAAATAAACTGAACTCTGCCGCCTCCAGCAGAGCCACATAGGCCGCCTGGTCTGTGGACTCACCTCAGCGAACGCTGAATCCATCAGAATCCATCAGAAATGTTGTCCGAAGTTTCCTTACACCAACAGTATCTATGATACATAATATTTATATATATATATATATGTTTATATAATCTATTATACATAATATATATATATATATGTGATATACCCTATATATAATATGTTTATATATATATATCCCAAAGATCTAGGACCTAGGATGTTTTCCCTAGAAGTTTCAAACATGTTCAAAGAATATCCATGATAGACCCAATACATTCCAAAATGGACATGAAAGAAAATTGTGCTCAACCGTTGGGTTGTTGAGCTCTTCCCAACATTTTCAGACACACTATATATTAAACGAACATTAAAAAATGGTGCAATAATGGTGCACGACTTCTGTGCTTGGTTTTTCAATGTTTTTCCGGGATGCCGCATCAGTTGGTTATGGCTCGAACTTCAGCATTGCACATGGGCCAAAGAGCATCAACCACCGCCATGAATCTTCCTCCTGCTACTCCTCCTCATTGTCCTTACTAGGATTATGAATTTGAATAAAACCTTTGGTCCCTAGGTTAGTCCTAGGTCCTAGGTTGTTTCGTTGGGAGGGGCATCATTTCAGTAAAAACAACCATACCTTGAATCTCAAATAACCTTAGTGAACGTGGATTCTTAATCCGGGGTTCTTCCACCCTCGTCTTCACACCCAAGGTCAGGCAGCTGCCGCCGAGCTGCGAATTTGCACTTGGCTCACCTCCGATTTCACTGCTGAGATAACTTCTGCCAGGGACCTGTACGGCCGCAAATTGGGATGGAGAGGTCGTTGAACTGCGGGGGTAGGCAGCAAGTCCTCAAGAAAGAATCTTGCTGATCATCTTGAGATATATATCAGATATCAAGCTATGAGAAAAAAACTTTCACGGAGGGGTGAAAAACAAGAAAGATGAACGCAAGTTGTGTGAATCACTAATTGCTTGTACAATCCATCAGAATACGAGACCCCAAGAATCCAACACAAGAAACGCAGATCAATGGTAAGCCAATGCAAGCACACCATTTTCTGCGCCACGGTCCTGTCACGAGGACTGAGCACGAAAATTTGGGTCTGACCAATCGAGAGGCCTGGCTTAAAAGTTGCCACCCAGCTGATGAAACGCTCACAGCTTGGCGGCAGGAGCCTCAGCAGCCAAACCTCCACCTGAAAGCTCCTTGAGATCCAGCGCCTTAAACTTATCGCCCAACATGTACTTGGCGCAGTGCTTTCCAGCCACACGGCCGAAGACCACGCAGTCCAAGAGGGAGTTGCCACCCAGACGGTTGTTGCCATGTACACCACCGGCGACTTCGCCCGCAGCGTAGAGCCCGGGAATGGCTTTGCCAGACTGGCTGACCACCGCGGAGTCCTCATCAATCTCCAAGCCACCCATGCAGTAGTGAATGACAGGAGTGATGATTGCCTCACCAAAAAGTGCGCTGATATTCACACATACCCCAAATATATACCAAATATATATAAATATATGCCAATATGGCAACCAAAAAAAGACGTGCCAGATCTGATTGATGGTAAAACGTTGTAATTATTATTGTTTAATCAGTTTTCATTGCAGAACCGAAACTTGTCTTGGACTTACCATATGTATGTGCATCTTTCTTTGGAAGTAGTTGAACTCAGCAGCGCTGTTATTCTGGAAACAATAGCACCGTGCCGGTGCCGTAGATCCATCAAAGTTGCAAGGTCCTTGTTTTAGTTGTGATCAGAGTTCCGGGCAACCCTGAAATTTTAAGTTTTGAAATGATTCGACAGGGCATCTGCTTTGGGCATCTTTGGGCTGGGTTAGGAAATCAAAAACAACTACTCCCCCTCCTTTTACCGTAGCGCAAAAAAAATATATGTTTTTTTTCTTCCACGTTAACTAAAGTGAGAATTCAGAGGTGGGGGGTAAACTGCAAATTTGTGTTCTTTGGATCTGAGCCCTTTTTTTTTTGGGCTAGTTCTTTTTGCCACGAGTTCCCCGGGAATCCTGGGCATTTGTTGATTAACGTAGAAATTTTGTTTTTTTCAAGATAAAGCTGGGAATGCCTCCATTTTTGAACAACCAACGATTGGAACGGATAACTTACATAGAAATTTGCTACTTGAAGTAGGATGTGGGCAGTGCCATGTTAGCGAGCGCTCGGTCCTCCTTTTACCGTAGTGCAAAAAAAAACTTCCAC
>Ga0126342_10010450_pt1 | contig 16606 bp, 14 predicted proteins | sample Cyp1metagenome_FD_92528 | JGI IMG/M metagenome (GOLD analysis project Ga0126342, IMG submission 92528) | Coral microbial communities from Lord Howe Island, Old Settlement Bay, Australia - Cyphastrea 1 metagenome | ecosystem: Host-associated > Invertebrates > Cnidaria > Coral ... | reverse complement strand
ATGCTCCAAGCAAACATTTTTTTGCAATAAAATGAGAATGGAATTTTAACATGTTAAAAATCATCAGGATTTACCTTTACAATAAAATGCTTAGCCCAACCCCCCAACAATAAAATGACTAGCATGACATCAATTTTAAAATTCCAATACATTAAGAATTTCGTTTAAACTATGCACAGGTTCACCAGTTCTAGAGTGGAAATTGCCACGGGGATGTTTATGGTACTTATAACTATAGTTACCGGGGCTTATAAACCAACTTATAACTGGGGGGGCCTCACATTGTATATTATTACATATTATTATATACCATATGACTGGGGGAATAACCATCCATTAACCAGCAATAACCTAGGGCCTTAGGCTAGGCTACCAGGGTTTTGACATGTTTTGACCCATAACCAAATGGATGATCCTCATTTTCCTGACTGATGTTACTGGATGATCCCGATTTTACTCACTATACTCATCCATTTCAATATGAAACATATGGGGGTTTCCTAAGTCATAGGGGTACCTCCACATCATCCATATTTATTTTCGGATCTTCCGTCATGAACCATCCATTTTTAAGGGGTATATACCCCATTTTAGGAAACCTCCATATATTGAATAATAGATGGATCTGGGTAAATTATAATATTTCACTAACCTGAAATAAGGCCATAAAAGGGGATGATTTCCCAAAAATTAACCATGATTCCAGGGTTTGGTCGCAGTGAGGTCGTGATGAAATTTACCAAGATGGATGGTCCTCCTGTCAAATGTTCCACTTGAACAGATCCCGAAACGTCCAAGGTGCGTTCTTGGGCTCCGAGTTGGGCCGCGCAGGTTTGCCGCTGATGGGAATGTCCGCCTCGAATTTCTGGAAAATTTGCCGCTGACACGTGGGAACATATACCCTCTGGTTATGACTGACATAGCCATGGAAAATCCCTGATAAATGGAGGTTTTAATGGGAAAATCATCTATAAATGGGCCATTTTCCATAGCTATGTTAAATAACCAGAGGGTACGATTTTTGAAAAAGGTGTGGTTTTCCAGAAGCAAGATGGAATCTTCACACTTAGAATTGCTTCGTGGATCATAGATCCCAAAAAATCTCATTTTCAGCTGGTTAGACCATTGAAATCGCAAAAGATTAAAGTATATACTCGTATCTGACCAGTCGGTTGACCCAGTAATGCCTACACAAAAACGGCACTTGGCTTCGCTAAGAATCATGGGGGCTCCTGGCCAACTGAGAAGACGACCATCTCCGAAATCTCCCATTTTGCCCAGTCTTTCATGCCCCAAAAAATGTGGCTTGCCCCATTTGGTCAATACTTCTTGGTGCAGTTGTGGCTATTATATAGTGGGAATAAGTTGGGACATAACCCCATAGCTTATAGCTTATATAAGAACTAAGTGAGTTAGCAGTCACAACCCTCTGTCATTCCATCAGAACTGGTTGGTGAATATCAGTTCCCATCTCGCAAATGCTGAGGGCACTTTTCTGTAATCTTGATCCAACATGCCCCCAGTGGCAGGTACATGTTTGGATGCTCAAATTGTACAGATACTACACTTGATCTTAGCCATTGTTCATTTGAGCATCTAAACATGTACCCTCTGGTAAACTAACATAAGTATGGAAAATCACCATTTTATAGCTGGGTAAATCAACTATTTCTATGACCATTTTCAATAGCTACGTTAAATTACCAGACGGTACCTGCCACTGGATTCTGATAATCCCCGAACTAGTCATCAACCAGGGTAGGTTGCAACCGGTGCTCATGTTATATCGATACCATCCAACTATAGATATACCTGTTGGTAATCATCCATTAGTATCCACTAACATCCATGAATATAATAATTTAAAGTTATGGCATGTTACGGATAACCACTTAGAACATCAAAAAACATCCAAATGAAAAATCACATACACTTAGAACATCTAATATCTAAGTGGTGTTTGTTTTCCTGCAACATTTGGGAACTGCGTGTTCCAAGTGATGTTCTAAGTGGTTGTCCGTCACAAAATAATATCCAGGTATGCTGAAGAAGTACCCTGGTTGGTGGTGCAATAACCATCTTGAAAAACATGAAAGTCAATGAGTCAATGGGAAGCATTATCCCACATATTATGGAAAATAAAATTCATTAATACCAATGTATTTGATGGTTATCCCACTATGGAAAATGAAAATTCACTGGTTATCCCACTGTTTGAAACCACCAACCAGTACCTGTCAACCGTGTCAACCCCGGCCCCTTTTCCGCTTCGGAAAGGTGCCGGCCTCTGCCCCTTCCACCACATTCAGCGGGTTCACACCGACACCGGGAGCCTGGTACCTGCGGGGCAAACGATCACCCAACTTCTACAGGTTATCCTCTGGTAAACTTACAAAAAGCTATGGAAAATGGTGATTTACAGTGGATTTACCCAGCTACAAAATGGTGATTTGCCATAGTTATGTAAACGTTTACCAGAGGGTAACTATCTCCAATGTCACTATGGTTTATGCATGTTTATGAAACTTATAACATTTTACAACTATATAGTCTATAGTATTCATGTGGGTTATAAACCAAATTATAACTTGGGATAAGGGGGGGGTACCCCAAGTCACTATGGTTGTTTCAATACTACGTCATGGTCATCCATGACTTGGATGATTGGAAGTACCCGTATTTTAGGAACCCCCAAATTAATAAATCATCATGGTTGCATAACTGGAATAATCCTCCAAGGAATTTTACCATGTGGTAAACTGAGGCTTTCGAATGCTTTCGAATTTGGCTTCACTGGCTTGTAAGACCACACGGACGTCGGAAGCCTTCCAAAGAACTAGGAAATACATGGAAATGCTGAGAAAAATGAATTGATATCACCTGATATGTAGTCCACTTACAAATGCGAAAATACGACCTTGGATTATCCCAGACATGAGATGCGGTGAGTTATCCCATGCTGTCCCTAAAAATAGCGTGGTGACCATCACGAAGTTTCTGGGTAGATTGACGTTGGTGAGTGGAATCATCAATTTGTTATTCATTTTTTAAAGAAAACCGCTCCAAAGACGATACAGCCCTTTAATATACATGTTGGACAATGGACAAAGTTAGGAAGCTAAATGCCAACCACAACTCCCAGCAATTATCATTATCCATGAATTCTGCTAGTGGATACTGACAATTCGATCGAACATGCCAGTTCGGCCCCCAGATAGCTAATTTGCTGAACATAACTCCAATAACTATGGTTTATGATATATATATATAACTATAGTATTCATGGGCTTTTAAACCAACAAAAATAACTGCGAACCCCCCGCATTGTAGGGGTTCTATCGCAACTTATGGGGGTAAAAATTCCCATGGTTATACATCAATGGATTGGTTTAAGGGAAAATCTTAACCGGAACCCATAGATTTCCCCATTAAATGTGGGGCTTTCCGGTTTCAATTTTCCCTTAAACCAATCCATTGATATACACCAACTGAACCAAGCCGCGAGCCTGAAGTCCACCTGCTCAAAATCCCACTCATAGCCAGCAGGGGCCGTAACTCGAATAGCCTGCACAATTGAACGACGGAACGGAAAGCATGAGATGCCATGGATAGCCTGAGATCTACATATAATCATTTACAAATATATATATATGATTATATGTATATATATGTATATTTATATATATATATGTATATATATATATATATGTATATATATATGTATATATATATATATGTATATATATATTATATGTCTGGTAATAGGAATCATTGAGATCCACGGATATCTATTGGAGATATGATGGGCAAAAGACTTGGGACTCATTGGTTTGTTGCTGATTTATCCACTGAAACATTGGAATTTTAAGCAAAAAAAAACCGTGGGATTCGTCCATTCTTAGTAGCGGCCTGAGTGGTGGGAAAGCTTGCGATGATGGGCAAGACCGTAATGTCAGCAGGTGGCACCTGGGCACGTCGGGTTTGAAGCTGGTACCCTCCGGTAAACTAACAGTTTGCGAACTGGAAAATTTCCCTTTTATGTAGGTAGATCAACTATAGTTGGCCATGTTCCAAAGCTATGTCAGGAGATTTGCTGATTCGGAACCCCCCAAAAAACAAAAAACAATTTCCAAAAAAAAAACCGAAGATCGGTGGATTTCACATTGGAAAAAATAAGGCCAGGTTTTCTTACTGGTGCTAAACGAAGGGAATTCTCGGGAATTATCCCATCCATCACTAATAATAATCATCCCATCAACCCCCAGCAGCCCATCCAGCAACCCTACGTAAAACGAACCAGTAATTTTTGTTGGGAGAACTTGGATTCCCTGAACCCATTAGCCATATTAGCTCACCATGGTGCTGGAAGATGAATCCCAACATTTGCCCCCCAAAATCACCCAGTGACATGTAGGTTTTTAGATACCAGCACCATGGTGAGCTAATATGGGTCTACCATAAACCATCATATATCACATACCATAAGTATTATATATTATCCATGAATACTATAGACTATAGATACATCTACCATAAACCATAGTTTATAAACCCCATTAAGTATAGATACATCTACCATGGTTCACATATGGCTTATCTATAAACGGTGATCTACTTCACCTGGATGAGTGAATCCCATGAGGTTCGGAGACGAGTAGCAAAAGGTAATGGATTGGAAGTGGGGATATCTGCTTAACAAGGAAATGCGATCTGCCCAATTAAACCTGAAATGCAATCAACAATATGTGTATACTTGAGCGCTCTACAATCTACCCTACGGAAGTTTTTGTACAGCAAAATGAAAGGCTTCAAGCATTTTTGTTTTAATATACACTCTGGTAAACTAACATAGCTATTGAAAATGGCCATTTATAGTGAATTTTCCCATTAAAAATGATATTTTCCAGTTCGTTTTCTGCATGTCTTGATTCCCAGCAGCTAGCAGCTAGCAATCTGTGTCCCCATAGGATATCCGCTTCCCCAATGATCCCAACGAAGTGGGTCCAGCAGCAGCATCGAACCCTTCAATTCTAGGAAGTGAATCATGACTTGCACTTACTAAATGGGTACTTAGTGAATGATTCAGTAAATTCTAGGTGCTAACTGTGTGTTTAAATCTAGAGTCCTCAACATTCTGAAGATCAGCAACTTTCTAACATCAATCATTTTGGACTCTCCAACAGAAATATCAGAAACCACAATATATATATATATATGTGCATTTCAAAAACCGGGGGGACCTGTTTAGTACCCTACTGTGCACTCATGGTTCCTTAAAATACCTGGTCTTTGTCTGGTTGGTGGTTGCAGTTTCACCTCAAGCCATTTGATATGGCTGAAACCACGCAGATCATCATAGAGCATCATTGGCTCTACATGAAGTCCCTATTTTGGATGGAGAAATGATGATCAAATGTCCATGTTTGTTGAATGAAACCTACCAACCGGTTACAGTAAGTTCATGTGACATAGCTATGGAAAATGCCCTGTCGATAGATGACTTACCTATTGAACATGGCGATTTTCCATAGCTATGCGAAACAGAGTTGCTCCCTGTTCACCCCAAATGCAAGAGGGGAAAATCATGGAAAATGGGTAGATAGAGAGGCACCATGAAATGTTTTCCAACCTTGTAGCTATGATTCCCCTATATATAATGGTTTGGAGAAACCCTGTAGAACAACAGGAAGATACTTGGAGGACCATCCCACCAATCGCAAGTGGTAGAAGCAACCATACTTAGTTCACCCACTTATAAATGGGATACCCCCTCGAAACGGGGACCCATGTAACGGGGACCCATGATCACTAGGCCTAATTTCACCATATATTACATACAGCAACACTTCTGTTTTTTTGGTGAACTGTGAATACCAACATAGCCAGCTATCTAGGGTGGGCCCCACATTGATCAGAATCCGTATTTTCATCGATGAAGTTCGTCAGTATATATGAACTATCCCATGAAATCTTCCATGACATCCCATTAATCGATTAATCATAAAGCATCCCTTGAAGCAATGCTACAACCATGTCGTGAATATATATATATATATATATTATAAGTATAGTATACATATCCCATGAATATCCCATTAAAATAATCCATTTTCGATGCAAAAACTATGTAAACATATGTAAACCATGTTGACGATCTGTGGGATGATCCTTGGGCTTCGACTGAACCCGTGGTGGGTCGTGATGTGGAGAAGGACACCCCGAAGTTCCTCAGGGACAGCCAATCACATCTAAGCAATACCCTCTGGTAAACACACAAAAAAACTATTGAAAATGGCCATAGAAATAGTTGATTTAGCCATTAAACATGGTGATTTTCCATAGTTATAATAGTTTACCAGAGGGTAAATAATACTGGTTGGTGGTTTCAACCCCTCTGAAAAATATGAGTCAATGGGACACATACTATCCCATATATGAAATGGACAATAAAACATGTTTGAAACCACCAACCAGAATAATAATGAACTTAAACACATACAATTTTATATAATCTGATGGCTACAAGAAGTAGATTGACTGAAATAACACCTTACAAGAAATCCAGATAGGTCTTGTTTTTCCGCTTAATATTCATGTGGTAGTCCGTAAAACCTACAGCAGATTTTTTTAAAACTGCCACGCTAAGCTTGGCGTTTTCATCCACCCAAACTTGGTTTTGTGGAAGTTGACTTCGGTACCCTCTGGTTATTTAACATAGCCATGGAAAATGGCCCATAGAAATAGATGGTTTACCTATAAAAAATGGTGATTTTCCATGGCTATGTTAAATAACCAGATGGTAAACCTGGTTTTGTAAGTAGCAAAGCCAATACTTACTGGTGCTAAACGTAGGGAATGGATGGGTTGCTGGGAGTTGCTGGGAGTTGCTGGGATTATTATTGATAATTAGCCAGTGGATCCTCCCGAAAATTCCCTACTAAGAATACCCTCTGGTAAACAAACATAGCTATTGAAAATGGCCATTTATAGTTGATTTACCCATTCAGAATTGTGATTTCCCATAGTTATGTTAGTTTACCAGAGGGTACCTACCCTCTGGTAATCAAATATGGCCATGGGACATCCCCAAGCAGAACCCAGAACTCAATGGAACTTTCAATGGGAACATCATCCAGGAATGGTGGGATTTTCCAGCAAAATTCATGGTTTGATGACACCGGAGGGCAATACATCATAACATATCATAACTTCATTTAACGTTAGGTCCTTGTCAGATCCTTAAAAAAAAACATGAAGTGGATTCACCTCAGGCCATTCTTTTCAAGGTCATGCATGCGGCATACAGTGACTTGGCTGCAACTGGGTTTAAAACCAGCCGGGAGGATGGAAGATGATGTCAGGATGCAAGATTTGGGGGTTTCCTAAAATGGAAGTGAACCAAGACCATGGGTTTCAATACTAAAAAGCCAGAATTTGGGATGATTTGGGGGTACCAACTATTTTTTTTCGGAAATCTCTATTTTTGATGTTTGAAATACAGATTTGTGTTCTTAGCGATGTTGCATGCCAGATCCTTCAGTTGCATCGGAATTCCTGGTGCTTTTCCTTCACCACTTGGAGGATCGCTGATATCGCATGAAGATGAACGAAGATGAAGTGCATTCAACCTTGATAACACACATGAACAAACATGAAACCCAACAACACGACAATTTTTGTGTTTTCGGTATCTCGACAGTGAAACAATACTGTGTCACCTCCAGCTGCGGCCAGCTCCTGGAAGAAATACCGTCGCAACCCCCAAGAAAAATGATGCCAAAAAGTGTGACACCAGGATATTATAGATGAAATTGACTTCACATGGAGGTTTCCTAAAATGGGGGGGTACCCCTAAATCATCCATTTTTCTTTGGGATTTTGCTAAACCAATCATTTTGGGTAGTACCCCCATTTTGGGAAACATCAATTTGATGGCTCATTTGTTGGGTTCCTGGTGATTCAAACACCATTTACCATTACCATTCATCACCATTTGTATCATTTACCCTCTGGTAAACACACATAATAACTATAGAAAATCACTATTTTGAATAGGTAAATCAATTATTTCTATGGGCCATCTATACCATGGCGATCTGTTAAATATCCAGATTTCCAGAGGTTTCCGGGGTCATTTCCCACGCACAATGACCAAAACCCAACCGCGCAACGCGCGGGGATCCTGGGCTCCCCGACGCTGCTGCCATGCTCTGGCGATACATTCCCCAAGAGGTGTCTGGCCCGGCAGGGACCTCGTGCGGAAGTGTCAGGGTGTTGTACTGGGGATGCACTGGGAATATAATATAATATGTATACGTACACACATATAATCATATATAATTATATAATATTATATATATATAGAGATTAGGTATACTACCAAAGCAGCTGCGCTTTTTTTTTGACCCATCCTCTTCAGACCGCCCAGGACATTTAGCCCGCCCAAACGTGACACACTGGTGATGTCTGTTGGGTCTGTTATGGGCGAATCTTGACCACCAGCAACCAATAAGACTGGTTTATGACATAACCAGCTATCATTTGGTTATTTAACATAGCCATGGTATAGATGGCCCATAGAAATAGATGGTTTACCTATTAAAAATGATGATTTTCCATGGCTATGTCAAATAACCAGATGGTATCATTTGGAGGGGTCACCGGCTCGGGTGTGGTTGAATCCCATGACATTAGTTCTATGATGCTCTAGGTCAAGACTTTCAATCCATTTAAGCTATCCTTTCGGTTGTGGGCAACACATCAACACATCCCCCGAAAAAACAACAACAACAACTATAAACATCGATTGGGATCAGCGTGGATCCTGGATCATCATCCCAATTTTTGGGAGGGAACATCAACATGCCACACCAGGGATCTCCACGAACTCTCATCAACTGCCATCGGCCACAAGCAACTTGGATGCCACATACAAGATACAAGGGCAGCAGATTGGCGATCACCATTTTTCTTCAAACAAGTGGTTGCCTATTTACCCCCTGGTAATTTTAACATACCGAACTGGGCCCAATCATCATTTTCAATAGGTCAACAGTGGTCAGCAATCTATAAACAACCTCCATTTTCATCCATTTTCCATAGCTAACTAATTCCCAGAGAGTACCGAAATGGTTTGTTTAACTAATAAAAATACAATTTTCATCCATTTTCATCCATTGTCCAGAGTAACAAACCATTCTTTTCCTCAAAAATGCCCCAAGGGGTACACTACTGTTTTTTGGCGACATCCCCAGTTACCCTCTGGTAAACATACAGAAAACTATGGAAAATCACCATTTTATAGCTGGGTAAATCAACTATTTCTATGGGCCATGGCTTCCATAGCTATGTAACAAATTACTAGAGGGTAACCACTATTAAACCGTTATTCTTAGTACTGTATATAATGGGCTATTTAACCACTATTAACCCACTTATTTCCATTGTTATGTTAATTTACCAGAGGGTAAATACCATTAAATCCCATTAAACCACAATAAAAAAGTCTTTAAACCACCATTTTCCTATGGTTTTCCTATGGTTTTCCTATTAAAGTAGACATCCCCAGGTAGATCATCCGAGCCACTCGCTCGTTGACCCGGGCGGTTTCGTAGCTGCCATCCACGCCGTTGCCTGTGGCCTTCACATAGGTCCACAAGCGCCTCAGGGCCGAAAACACCTGGAGAATGTACAGCTACAAATCGTGGTTTAACCAGGCAATTACATACATACATATAGAATTACATTATATATAGACATAAATAAATAAATATATATATATATAATTACATTATATATATAATTACATTATATTTATATAATTATGAAATTACAGATATATAAATATAATTATATAACTACATATATATATATATATATTGATATATAATTACATATATATGTATATATAAATAAAATTATATATATATATAATTATATATTATATATTGTACGTATACAGAATGGACAATTCAGGACGATGCATCCTCCGAAATCTGGCGGAACATCGGGGATCACTCAGCTTGGAATCGCAGCTGGGATGATCTGTGAATTTCATGCGGCAGGTGCGACCGTAAGTGTGCTGATGTTGCAGTAGGATGGAGTCAACATGAAATCAATCATACATACATGTAGGTATATATTTGTTTATATTGCATCCATATGTATCTATATACCCTCTGGTAGTAGCTGTGGGAACTCATAGGTGATTTACCCAAAAAATGGTGTTTTTTGCAGTTCGCAAACTATGAGTTGCACAGAGTACCTCAAAAATGGCGGCTGATTTACAGGACGCCCCCATATTTAATGGTAAAAACCATGGTTTGCGGTTAAGATTTTCCCTTAAACCAATCTAATGAGATATATCAGGTTAAGAACCCCCTTAAATGATTAGGACTAGGAAAGAAATATACAAGACCAGGACATAAAATCTGGAAATATATTGGGCAATTATCAGATCAAATCTCCTATTACCTAGATATAACAACCCATGGTCTTGGGAATATTTATCATGTTAAGAACCCCCCTAATCTACAGGATGGGGCCCCCCAGTTATAATTTGGTTTATAAACCATTATAACCTTCATGAAGTATAGCTATATCTGCCATAAACCATAGAATTCAGCCACTTATAAGGCAACTGAACGCTATCGAACGGGGGCCCCATCCTGTAGATGTAAAAGAAATATCATACATCGGACCAGGACGCCGGACCAAGCGTTGAGCTGGGTGCGAAGGTAGCTGGCCGCATTGGTCACTTGCACTTGAAAGCCGTAGAAGGTTTGCCTGGCGAATGAGGGGATATTCTATGATTACAGGATGGTGCCCCTCAGGATGTGAATGTTGGTTTATAAACCCCATAAACTATAGTTATACCGGTATCTACTATAAAACATAGAATTCAGCCACTTTTTTCAGGCAACTGAACGCTATCGAACGGGGGCCCCATCCTGTATAATAGATAGCAGATATATGGGATACAAAGCAACTATACTAGGAAGAATGGATAGTTTAGATGGGATATATGATAAATATCTGGGCAAATTATAACAATTCACTAACCTGAAATAAGGCTATCTTGGGGATGATTCCCCTTACTAATCATTATTCCAGTGAGGTCGCAGTGAGGTCGTTATAATTTACCCAGATATATGATACCTGATGGGACGTGATGGGATATATGAGATTTTCCAGGAAGCCATGTGACTGATTACTGCGACTGATTACTGAAGGGCAACCATTCTATCATGATGTTTCACCATATATGTGTATGTGTATACATATATATTACATTATATATAACATACAATCCAACATATTTGCATGAATTATAAATAACATTATCTATTATATATAACATACAATCCATTATATATAACATTATATATATATATATGTATATACTGGTTGGTGGTTGACCTACCCCTCTGAAAAATATGAGTTCGTCAATGGGAAGGATTATCCCAAATGGAAAATAAAAAATGTTCCAAACCACCAACCATATATATATATAACATTATATATAACATACAATCCAACGTATTTGCATGCATTAACCAACGAAATATGGGGAGTTAACATAGGGCAAACGGTTACGTAGATGTGGAAGAGCAATGGTTTCCAGATCGGAAAATCATCTACAAATGCTTGATTTTCCACATCTATGTGAGTCGATCCTGGGGTATATGATATTTTGTGGTAAACAATCATGACTGGGGGTCACGATAAACATGATCTCAAATACCAAATTTCATAAACCTATATTGGGGATGGTTTACACGGTTTACTATTGGGTTTGCCACATTGTATGATATAGTCAACCCAATGGGTTTATTGGGGTGCAAACCACTACAATTACAAAGCAAACCTCTATTTCATTGGATTGGTTGAAGGGAAAATTTACAGGAAAGCCCCATGTTGAATGGGAAAATCGATGGTTATTTTCCCTTAAACCAATCCAATGACTATTTTGTTGGGGTTTTGGGCCTAGTTTTCTCCACCCATACGTTGGACTGCCATACGAAGGATGATATAATTACCTACATGCTGTCTCCCTCTCTAATCAACCAATCAGTGGAAAAAGGACATTGATGTAGCTATGAACCTGGGGGGAAAACACTAATAATTACGCTTGATATATCTGTCAGGATCCAGTTGGATGTGACATTTTCCTGATCATCGACCCCATAGGCTCTGTTGTTCATGGCTCATAGCCACTATTCTTGGTCATATCCCCTTTCTTTTGGTGCTTGAACCTGAAGCCACATCCTTTTGCTGAGAACTCATCCTTTTGTTCGTAATCCCATCCCGGAGTACATTAGACAGCCTCGTTGTGGTCCCAGTTAGATGTGGTGAATCATCCCCTACATCCACCATGGTTTAATGGGCTGGTGAATATGAACGGGGGAAGGGAAATCACATCCTGCGTCAATCTAATCCCGAATTGAATGGATTGATGACCACCCAATTCATGGGTAAACTACAACTTCCCGCAATTGAGCAGTGTTCAAAGCTCTCCGCCATTCCACCGTACTGGTTAGTCAATAGCGATTCCCCAAATGGATTATAATACTCCCAATTGGATAGCATAAACCCCGAACTAATTATCAACCAACAAGGGTTCTGAACTGATTATCCTGTATTGCAATTGTAGAAATCAGTAACATTGGTTTACTCTATGAGCTCTATTTCTTTTGGATTGTATAAACCAGGAATTAATCCCATATTGGATATTACATCTATGTATATCTCCATATTTTGATGGGTAGAATGCCTGTTAGATCCCCTAACTAATCATCAACCAATCATCAATTTAAAGAATATCACTTATATATACTTAAGTCATATCCTAATTGGGGTATGGGTTCAAGAATCTGCTGTCCCCCTTTAATTTTGACCCATCCACAGACCTCAATCCACAAATATCATGTCTTACAGAGCCCACCACCGCCCAACAGCTCGGCTCTCTTTGTGGCTCAGGCAGACTCGTCAGGCATCACGGCATCCGTCCGCCAGCCAGTTCCATCGCCAGAGTTTGAGAGCTGCCAAACAAAGATGCCTAGATGTGCATTGCCCGTTGCCCATCTTAGAGAATGGTGGTTTCGCCTGGTTTAACCTGGTTTAACCATCAAGAATGGTGATTTAAGAATCACCACTGGAGTCATCATGGGGATTTTTTGCGTTTCCCTGAAAAAACTTCAGCCATTTTCAGACAAAGCCATTTGCATTGCCAATCTTTGATCATGTCGTAAGCCCCATGAAAATGACCATCCCCACATGTACCATACATGGGTTGTACAAACTATCCTTAAAGGTAGGTTTATTATTGGCTTAGCACATTACCCAGGAATAACTTGGAAACCCATGCATTCACTTATCCAGGCTTACCCAGATTGATTCATTCTGGCAAGCTTTCAGGGAAGACATGCAAAAAAATCCTTGATCTACCCTCAAAGCCATGGCTGGGAGTCCGTCCAATTTTATTTCAGGGATCATTTTTTCTCTTTTGGGGGCTGGAAACAAAAAACATTTTTTTGTGCGTTTTTAGCAATGGTAAACCACCGCCAAATTTACCATGTCATAAACCGTCAATCCTTTTTTGGGTGGTTTTTAGTATTGCTTTACTAACATTCAAAGTACATGAGGGTACTTTTTCAAATTTACCATGGTTATCATAAACCGTCAATCCTTTTTTGGGTGAAAATTACCAAAAAGTAAGTAATCATCTGCTTGGTGGTTTTAACAATCTTGAAAAATATTAGTCAATGGGAAGGATTGTCCCATATATTATGGAACATAAAAAATGTTTGAAACCACCAACCAGTCATTGCATTCTGAAAGCCAAGCGAGATGCCTTTCTGACTGCCCATCCGCAGATTTCCAAGGATTTCAACTCGCACTGCATACTCCGTTGGACCCAGCTGCAGTGCTGAGAGCAACGTGAAGTTTTGAGCATTCAAGAGCACAGGATAACCTTGGATATGCTTAAGGAACCGTCCAAAAATGGAACAGGTTCCCCAAAAAGGATTCCCAAGTCGTAGTGGACATCTCAATGGGAAAATATGCCCAAAATGATTGACTCAGCAAGCAAATCCAGGTGTACAGTATACATTCTTCTAGTTTTTCCATAAAATCCCATCAAATATCAAATGCAAAAGTAGTTCTATCACCCTTTTTCATGGTTTACCCCCATGAGATATCATGAAATCACCAGGTAACCTGCATGGATCATGTGAGCGAATCGGGGTAGGGGTCCCGTCACCGCTTTGTTTCGGGTGGACGCGAAGTCGAAGGTCTTGGCAATCCCATCGTCGTTTTCCTGGGCCACCCATCCTAAGAATATTACCCTTCAGGATGGTGCCCCCCAGTTACCCTCTGGTAAACTAACATAGCTATTGAAAATGACCATGTTCAATGGGTAAATCCACTACAAATCACCATTTTTCAATAGCTATGTTAAATTACCAGAGTGTGTGAATGTTGCCTTTATAACCCCCATGAATACTAGTTCGTTAATATCTACCATAAACCTGGAGTTCAGCCACTTTTTTCAGGCAACTGAACGCTAACGCGGGCCCCATCCTGTATCAAACATTTCTTCGGATCATCCGGAGTTCCGGTTCTCCTCCGCCGGGTCTCGGGGTTGTTTTCCTGCAGGGCTGTCAGCTGCAATCGCACCACCTCCGTTGCACTCCGCCCATCCTCCGGCAGGGCCGAACGCCAGGCTCCGGAGGCGAAGAACGCGCGGGGCAGGCCGTAGGACAGCAGCAGCAAGACACCGTAGCGGCGTAGCGCTTGTGGCCATGGTGCCATGGATGGTACCTTTTTAAAGCTGATACTTCTAGCTGCAGTTCAGAAAAATCCCAGAGTGAATAACATCTGGGCATGAATGTTCAGTCGTTGGCAGTTTCATGAGCTTGTTCTAGCTAGCAGGCCATTGTTGTCATGCTGATTGATGAAGACATGCACATGGAACAGATTTATCGATAAGGCTTACGCATGGTTTCATGTGCCACATCAAGGATGTTCTAAGCTTGAACAAAATAGCCATGAAAGTGACCCATTCACAACAAGAATCGGGGAAAAACACACGCAGCAGCTGGCGTGACTCTCCGACACGAGGGGCAACTTCAGAACTAGGCTCCACCAAACTCCGAGCAAGCCAGGAATATCTAGTGATGGGTGACCAAAATATAATCTGTTGAACATCCCTTCTGCTCATTCACTTTGGCAATTAGATAACATAATAAAGTTACACATATCCACTTGGAAACCCAAAGATCCATAAAACAAACGTCGTTTCACAAACATGCGTTATTAAGGGAATCTTCACTACCAGAACAAAACACTGATTTATTTCTGGGTGTTCGAGGTTCCATGCATAAATGCATCATTTCCAATCCTGTTTGCATACCTATTCCGCTTACATATATATATATATATCCAAACATGCATGTATACATACATATATATATAGACATATATGTATATAGACACACATATATATATATACATACACAATATAGAAAGCTACACATTAGCCGCCGGTAAATTTTCACACTTCGAGCCCTGGCAGATGGCCTCAAGAGACGTCCTGTGGTGGACAGTTTGGCGCGATTGAAGGTGAGCTCATCCACCCTTCGAGCGGCTGGAACCGATGAAAATTCCATGGAAAAATTGCATGTTTTCTAGAGGATTAACCATGATTTATCCTGATGTTTAAATGATTTACAATGCTTTTGTATTGCTTCGTGATTTTTATGAAGATATGCTGGCCTTGAACAAGGAATTCCCACTACCCAACCATTGAAGGAAATTTTCCAAAAGGAGTTTGACACTGCTCATAAGCGTTTGTCTGATGGTGTTTCATGTGAATTGCAAATTTGAGGTATACTTTTTCTTTGGACACGCTCAACATTTGGATACCTATTTGGACCCACAAAAGTCTGGTCTTCCGTTTTAAGGCATTTTTTTGGGGCGGGGTGGTAGTAGGAATAGAGTCTGAACCAAAAATGTAGCAACGATATGACTAATCGACTTAATTGCAAATGGTAAGTAGTTGGGGAGTCCATACCGTTTCGGGGGCTTATTCCTGATGTGGGAACTACGACCATTTGCTTATAGATACAGATTTTTCCAGAGAAAATCCACCGAAATCCACATTTCTTTTAGATAAAAATAAAAAAAATCCTCCGGCTCCGGTAATCCAAGAGTTTGCTATGGAACACCACCATGGTTCTCCACATGACAGATCAACAATGACCATGACTATACCCATTATATCGACAATACTTTGCCGGTTAAACCCATATGGGAGTGTCCTAAAATGGTGGATACTCGCAAATGGATTGTTTATAATGGAAAATCCAATTAAAATGGATGATTTAGGGGTACCCCTATTTTAGGAAACCCTCATATGGATGATTTAGGGGTACCCCTATTTTAGGAACCCCTCATATGGATGATTTAGGGGTACCCCTATTTCAGGAAACCCTCATATGGATGATTTAGGGGTACCCCTATTTTAGGAAACCCTCATATGGATGATTTAGGGGTACCCCTATTTTAGGAAACCCTCATATGGATGATTTAGGGGTACCCCTATTTT
>Ga0126342_10010449_pt1 | contig 16606 bp, 17 predicted proteins | sample Cyp1metagenome_FD_92528 | JGI IMG/M metagenome (GOLD analysis project Ga0126342, IMG submission 92528) | Coral microbial communities from Lord Howe Island, Old Settlement Bay, Australia - Cyphastrea 1 metagenome | ecosystem: Host-associated > Invertebrates > Cnidaria > Coral ... | reverse complement strand
GATATGCCAGAAGATATGCCAGATAGAATGCCAGAAGATTTGCCAGATAGAATGCCAGAAGATATGCCAGAACATATGCCAGAAGATATGCCAGATAGAATGCCAGAAGATATGTCAGATAGCATGCCAGAAGATTTGCCAGTAAGAAAATGTATAAATGTCATGGTGGGGATCACACGAAGTAAAGTAATTTAGTTGGAATATAACATGATGTAACTGCTATATCTATATTATCCGCATGTATCCACCTCTAGACTCCCTCAGCACCCCCCACGGTTCTCCCTCAGCAGGCTGTGAAACTGAAGCGATGGCAAAAATTCATGGACTCCATGCATCTGGAGCGGAACGGAACGGCAGGGACGTTGTGCAAAAAAGTGATGGATTTAATCAACAAACACATGGCAAAAAACATCGCCAAATTAGACTAAATTAGCCAACTCCAGTGGTGTCTGATGATTTATAAGAGTGATTGACAACGATATCATGATAGCAGTTGTAACTGGATGGAATTGTTTCAAAATTGGGGCGAAACCATAAGATGGTCATTTTTCACCATGGGACAACTATGACAAACCATGGGGGTCTGAGGTGCCCAACGGTCCTTCTGTGGATAGTTTCATGTTGATCTTGGAGTTTCACAACAGTTTCAAAGCTGGCCATCATCGCGATAAAGTATGTTTTCGTCGGAATTTGTTCGGGGTCCGAGCCCCCCCACCTCGAGGCCAAAACATTTGGATTCAATTCATTCCTGTGATGTGAACGTGAGCAACAGATTTATTACACTGGTATACATGTGTTTTGTTAGATAAATTACGACCTGTTTGCCAGATTCACCTGAAAGGATGCTTGTGCGGAACCCAGGCAAGATGGCTCCAGTTTGGGATTATTTTTTCAGTATTTGCATGTTATTGCCGCACAAACTTCGGTTAGCGGTTAGCATCTCCTAAATTCTTTGGTGTTTCTGTTTGTGGTGTTAACAAGTCTTCGACATCATCGTCAAACCCGTCCCAAAACCCTGCGGTGACTATCACATCTCTGTGAAAAAAACAACCGACAACTAACGTATCAAGAAAAAACTGACTTAAACTTAAATAACTTATAGACATCACACATTCTAAAAACAAATTCTCCTAGGTCCTAGAAAACTTGTAATCTTTTCATGGCGCGTTGCGCCGGTCGTCAGGATCAAAGGGTGGACTTCGAAGAGGGCGACATTGGCCTGGCTGGAGGCGCCTGTGACGGAGATGGTTTTCATCGATGGGGAATCCACTAGGGAAACTATGGGAATCTATGGGGTATATATATGGGTGAATAATATAGGGAATTTCTAATAGAAGAATTATATGGATAATTTAAGGCAATTTTTTGAGAAGATGTCTTGTCTTACTTTCAGCACAGCTAGCATGACTGGGGAATCTACAGGGAATGTGGATGAATATGGTGAGGTTCCCATTGTTTCACTATTTCTTAGAGGCCCCGAATCAGCGAATCCAAGGGATTTACCATAGTCGTTTTGTCAATGATAGGAAGGTCCCAAAAACCACTGGTTTTGCAACGTCGGTTTCTCCACAAAAACTGCCTTGACTTGAACTTGAGGGTCCTCATTTTCAGACACCCATATCCAAATAATTCCAGATCTAGTTGGATATACCAATTACTGGTACCGAGTCTTTGTGGGCCATGGAGTTGAAGTTGGATGTCCCAACCAGCGTTGAAAAGGGTGAATCTGAGACGTCTATTTGCATGCGTTGTCTTACGGTCAGCACCATTGTTGTAATAAGTTGGAAACAGTATTCCGATGTATTCCGTAAATTTCTGTAAGAAAAACGGGTGTAAACAACATTAGGCAACATATGGAGCGTCATCGTCAACAAATGGATAATTTGAAGGCAAAATGTTGGTTAACCACCAAAACAAATGGGAATTAACCAACGATAAAGATATATGCAGCCATCGAAATAAGGATAAGCTTTGGTGTGTGTGTGTGTTGTTGTTTTTTCTCCAGCGATAGGTGTATATACTACATTGAAATTGAATACGTGGGCGATTTTTGTTCATGGTATCCAGATCAACACGCCTTTCAACGAAATCCTGATTTAGCAGCAGATCCATTCATGTTGTGGCTATATGTGGCGTTTGTTTGGAGTGGTTCATTTATGCATGAAAGATAAGGATTTCTTCGCTTCAAACCAACATCATGGGAAGATTCATCAGTAACAAAGGGATCATACCTAAAGAATCCTAAACACATCTAAACACATCAAATGGAAACCAGTTTCATCGTTGCCAACTTTCGCACATTCATTGAGGGTTCAACCCGCTCAGGTGACCAACAGATACTACAGTAAGCCATTAACGAACCATTCTTGGGGGGGTTCATGTTTGCGGCTCCTCATTCTTTCGCCGGTTTGGAGCACACAGAGATGATGCCAGGAATCAAGAACTTCGAGCCAGCCCTATCACACCCGGTAGCCAAGGCATTTCAAAAAATGGGAAGACCCGGATTTGGGTAGGGAGGAAATTACACCCAAGACTGGGACCATGTAGGGTGTGTTAAATAATCAGTCATCCCATGATGAATTCTTGCTTTCGGAGGCGGTTTTTTTACATGTTTCTACGCCAGAATCCCAGGAACCCAAAAGGATACAAAAGGACGTGACTCGGGCATCAGGGGTTGGTTGAATAAGTAGTGACTTTATGATTTATATGGTGATTTTGTGAGTAGCACTGGACATCATGAATGGCTTCAATCCTTTACCTCAAGACCCTCAAATTGCCAAATTGCAGGTTTTTCAACGTGAAACAAACATGTTTCCCAACCTATACCTATACCTCGCAACACACTGTCTGAGTTGTTTTGGCGTGTTTTGGCTGCCCCTGTCAGCTTGGGGCCAGCGATGAACGACCAAGGACTAGAAGATAGAAGGACGTGTGTCCAAACAGTACATAATTGCTATATGAGAGTCTATCAAGAGTCTATCAACATACGTACATTGAAATGTTGCCACATATTTCCCACGTGGGCTGTATCACTTCGTTCACTGAATCTCAGGGCCCAAGGATGCCACGGCATTGCAGCATAATACCCATAGAGAAATAGCATAAAATAGCTAGAATGTAGTGTATGGATCTCGTGTATCTATCGATCCAGCTATCCATGTTCCACTATGTCTCTATCGCTGCATGTATGTTTCTCTTGTATTTAGAATTATACATATATATTTATATTTATATATACATGTGCGTGTAAGTTATTCGTGGTCTGTCAAGAACTATGATTGCGAAGAATAGCTATTTCCATATGCATGTTTATTTAGCTCAACCACCACATCTATATCGAATCTATATCTATATTTACATGCCTAGGTCTTCCAGAGGCTGCCCTTTTTCAGCCCCTAACCAGAAAACCTGGTTTTGGATATTAGGGGCGTTTTTGCTATTGTCGCTGCCTGGAGTTTGCATTGGCAGCATTTGGCTTTATACGTGGATCCTGTGGGTCCTCACTTCCTTGCTGATGACTATCGCAGGCGCATCCACTTTTGGGTGATACCCTATTTGGTATGGCATCTCTGTGGGCCCCACTGTGTTCTCTAACCATCCTCACCCTGTGTGCACTCTTTTTTCTGTTCTGACTTGGATGAGCTGGTTGTACTTCAAAAAAGCAGCTTGGGGCCTGCAGCGACAAATGGGTGACGCTGGTGTGGGTTCATCTGGTACAAGTTAACATCAGAATCCGTATCCCTATCCAATTAACTCTTGTCATTTTGCTCGCCAATTCCCCAAAGTGTGCCCGGTCCAGGCCTCATGGGTGCATCATCCATATTCGCGCTTCAAGGTGCCACATCCGCCTGCGGAGCTGGAGCCACTAGTGGTTTCAGGGGGGCAAGGCTGTGGGAACTTGACGTGCCCCAAAACTGCAGGATCAACTAAGTGGCTCAAACTCATTTCCCAATGAGCAATTCTAAACTGATGGCGGGTGCTGCTGCCCCTGCAGCGAAAGAGCTGCATAAATTGTGGGAAAATGATGAGATGATCCGTGAAGGCTTCCGCCATCATGGTTGTTTGCTGAAGTGGGCTGACAAAATGGTTGGTGTACCTTGCATGGCCAACGTTTCGAAGAACTCTCATGTGCTAGTGATCTTTTGTGATTACTTCTGCCCTCAGCAGACGGGTCCAAAAGCCCCACGCATTGGATTCATCAGAGCTCAGGTGAGGCGTGTCCAACATATGGCATGGGATGGTACAGATATGTACAGATAAAAAATATTATATATGCCAAGTGTTTTGAACTAAGATAAAGCTGTAAAGGGCTTAGATAGGTTATACCACGTTATACCCTTAAGACATCTTGAGACATAACATCCATGCAGAAGTTTCACATCATAATTAAGGATACATTAAGGATCAAAATTATCTTGGCATATCTTGGCATAGCATCACCTATCCTGCAATCCTTCCCCTTGAGGTGAAGAAACTTCGGTCCTTGTTGGGTGTCAGCCCTGATGCGGTGAACCTGCACCGAGACAGCTGGGGTTTGAAAAAACTTGTCTCGTACATGATTCGAAAAGCCGGCAAAGACAAGGAGGAGTGCATGAAAGACCCAAAACGAAGGGATCCTTTTCTGAAAACTATATTATACATGTGTTTTATTTAATTTAATCAACATGTGCTCAAGACAACAGATTGTGTTGCTTCGACCCATCCCCCAACACCAATATCTTTCTATTTGGGATCATGCACAGCTCATCCCCAACTCTCAACCTCGAGTTATGGTTCCTAAGGATCATGCGGTGCAACTGGCCTATGATGCTTTGTTCAAGCATTGGGGTGTGAGACTGCGTGCTGCCAAACCGGACGTGATTGCCATTCAGGATGACCCCAAGGAGGTCAAACAGGAGCAAAAGGATTTCGAGAGGGCTCTTCGGGGAGATGAATGTGATGAGCATGATTCAGATGAGGTCATAGTTATTGATGATCCCTACTTTGATGCTATGTTCTTGGTGGAATCCCAGGGTGCTGTCCAGAAGGGGGAGAACAGCATTGTGGCAATTGAGGGAAAGACCCACAAGGATATCCCCGTCAACCTTGAAGACCATGATGAAGTGACATGTGTCAGTGCTTCTTCGAACTGTACGCTAGCTGCCATCAACTTGCGGATTGAACAGATTCAGTCCCAGTCCCTGGACACCCAGATTTCCGAATGTTTCAAAACAATGGGTTATTCCCAAACTTTCTTTTGCTCAACTAAAAAGAGTTTCAGGACCCCCTATTGAGACAATCCCAGTTCAAACAAAAATCAATCATTTTTGTTCATCAAGCTTTTGGCATGTTTTGACATAAAGGCCTACAACTTGTCCAAGTTGTTAGGCACTCCCACTGCCACTTATGCCCTGCACTGCCAAGGTTACGGCTGGCAGCAACGGCAGAGACTGCAAAGCCCAAGGCAATCCCTCCCCCATGCTCGGACATGGACAACATGGAGACACTTCCCTACCTGGTCCCTGAATTTCCCGAGGAGAACCTTTCGCCTACCAGTGTTGTCACCCCTTCACCGTTGGTTCCTCCTAAGCCTGCTGCTCTGATCACGCCTGACAAGGAAGTTGAACCTCTGCGCCGGGGTCTGGCTGAAGCCTTTGAAAAATCTTTGGTAGAGGAGAAGCCTGGGATTGAAGATGATGATGGTTATTCACCTAGTCCATTGCCCATGTCACCTGAAAACACAAAGGGTGTGGAGGTTGCAGTGGAAGAACCTGCCCACATCCGTGAGGAACCTGTCCAAGACCTTCCGCCTAGCCCTCCTGTTCATCATGCGCCTGACGTGGTGGATCCCATGGAGCCTCCAGTGATTCAACCTCGGGACGTGAGCTTGGACTTGGGAACCTCTGCTCCAATTCCCCCCGGTGAAGATGATGAGACACCCGTGATTGAGCCTATGGTTGGGCCCATGGTTCAAAAACATTGTCCCAGTGAAGATGAAGAAATTCCCTTCCCTGATGGGAGCACTGTGATGATGGACATGATTGCCATTTTGCCTTCTGAGCAACAAGCTGATCCAGCTGATCATGATCGTCTTGACCAACCTACCCAACCAGATGACGTTGTTGAACCTGCCAAGCTACATGATGTTCAAGGCGTTGGTGGTGATAGGGTTGAGGCACCTGCCTCACCTATTGACATTGCTTCGCCTGACCTGGACGAGCTTCTTGACCTGGAAGAGCTTCTGGATGGAGCTATGGAAGAACCTCCAGCCCCAGTCGTTGCCAGGATTGACCAATTTGCCCAGAAAAGGGCAAGCAACCCACCTGGCAAGAGAGGAAGGCCTAAGGCCAAATCGGCACCAAAGGCCACAGCCAAAGCAACAGCAAAGCGCAAGGCCAAAGCAGCAGCGAAGCCCAAGGCCAAAGCATCGCCCAAGGGCAAGTCCAAGGCTGCAGAGGCCAAGGCCAAAGCACTGCCCAAGCAAAGGGCTTCCCAAGCAGACAGAGCAGCCGCATCGAGGTACAGAATCAGCATCGACGACATCATCCCGCCTACGCCTGCTCCACCCCGAGTTCCACATGGTGATCATGGCAAGTGTGGGAATGGCAGTGGTGAATCTGTTGAACGTGCAGAGGGTGCCAGGAGTTCCAGCAGTGCCAGTGCCAGCCTTCCAGATGCTAGCTCCCTTCCACCTGCTGCGCCTGAAGCCCATACAGGCAAGAAGCGTCCCCGTGCAGCAGCATCGACATTGGCATCGGCAAAGACCAAGAAAACCAAGAAGGAGACCAAGGAGAAAACCAACAAGGAGACTGACTCCAATGGAGAACTTGCAGCAGCACCAGAGGGCCCCAACACGGAAGAGAAGAACAAGTCAAAATCTTTCGCCCGAAGGCCGATGCCCAAGACTGAGGTGGCCCTGGTGAAGTTCATGGCGATCAGAGACAGTTTCCAAGAGCAAGTCCGTCCCGAGTTGGTGAAGTTTGCCCGTTTCCCTGGAAAGTTTGAGGACACCTGGGGTTCCCATGCACCAAAACGACCACCACATTTTGGGTTTGAAAAGGTTGGGTGATAAAGTTTTGGGGTGTTTTGGCACATGAAGAATATATGATTTATATACTGCTCTTTAGGAGCCGTGGTGGAAGAAATGTGTTGCCCGCTTTGACAAGGGTGACATTCCTGCCGACAAGAACGGATGCCAAAGTATGATCTGTGAGCTGCTGGTGCCTTTTTTGGAGGATGCTGAAAACGCATCTGCTGATGAGTCTAAGTGAAACCATTTAGATCTTTCAAATCTTTCAAGGTGTGCGGTTCATGTGTGCTAACACGTGGACATGGGGGTTCGGCATGTGCGACCACATGCAATAGTTCAATCCATGACTGGTCAGACTGGTCAAAACATCAACCAATTGCCAGTGGTTCGGAAAAATGTTTTTGCTGTGAACATTTTTGGGTGATTACAAATGAGGACGTCTCAAACTGAGGTGAGTTAATGTATTTGCATGCCAAAGGTAAAAGTCTTATAAAGTCTTTAAACTATGTAATATATAGATTCACAATGGAAGCCAGAAGAACCCCGTTACCCATATACAAACCTTCCCTTGACTTCGCCTTCATCTCGCACGCAGGTGATGCCTCGAAGTTTCTCCATAAACCTGGCCAAATTCGGTGTGGACACAACTTCTTCCAGTGCCTCCTGGGTGGGGAATCCGCTGGTGTCGGTGTGAGGTTGTTGGTTTGAATTCATTCAAGAACCATTAGCCGTTGATGTAGTGCCATTCTTGCCCAACCTCTGCAGCAATTTGATGTATCAAATAGCTTCTCACTGGAACTTCTTCTCCCAATGAAGCGGTCCCAAGTGGACATTATGATCCGGAGATTGTTCTCAATGGATGTGCCGAAAGAAACATGGATGAATTGAGCTAGAATTGATTGAGCTGGGATTGAAACATGCTCAAATTTGAATTGTTCAGTGCCCACCTCGTCCCATCTCGCTGCAACGGCTGCTCAGGATGTGATATTCCTGGTGCTACTTGTGAGCTGGATGGGCGTTTGGGAAAATCATGATGGTGATTACCAATTCCTCGAATTCTTTGCTGGGGTTGCCCATATAGCAGCACTGGCAAAGGCAGTTGGATATAAAGCACTGGCTTACGAACGTGACTTTGGTACATCTTCGAAAATGAGAGGGAAAAGGAGCCCGATGGACTTGAACAGCAATGCAGGTCTAGTGTTCCTTGATTCAATTTATATATACAAACAGGGCTCAGGCAATCCCAAGGTTTAATACATGTTTTCTATATAATAGACATGATGGTGGTTTAGTTGAAGATGCTGTTAATATAATATATTTGGTTGGGGCCTCTGCAAACTCTCAGGCTTGCCATTGCCTGGGTTCTACGCTCAGAGTTCGGCCTGGTGATTTCGATGTTTGCGGTGTGCTGTTCGAGCTTTGTACCTGTGAACAGGGGGACAGGATTGAGATCCTTACTTACCCCACTCGGGGATGAATCCGTGCCATCTGTCCGCCGATCCAACAAACTTATGTCACGGACATAGGCTTCTAAAATATTCCAAAAGAGGTTGACAGCTTGAAAGAACATCGATCACCATAGTTCTTGGTTTAAAACCTATTGCAATATTGGTACATTAAAGCTTTCAACCTCTTTTGGGTCAAGTGTTAAGATGTTGGAAGTGACCCCCGTTTTCATTTATTGTTTCAATTCTTTATGGTTTCAACTACCTCATTTGGTTTTACAAAAAAATATATACCCCAAAAAAGATATTTTTTGTTGGGGTATAAGGAAACCCAGTGAGTAGTCAAAGTCATGCCCTGCAGGAGTGTACTTATACAAACATTATTGATTGCAGCTGGTGGGGTGATTGCCATGGAGAACCCCCAGAACTCTTTGATTTCCCTCCATGACCGTTGGGTGTGGCTGGTCAACACTTTACTACGATTCAACATCCAGGTTATTGGGGTCCAAACTTCGGAATTTGGCTTTCAAATTTGTGTTTAACATGGGGTCCCTAACAATTAGTTCCCTCAATATTTCACCCGCCCTGCCAGGTATGGAAGATTAGCTTCTGGATGAGAAAGCATGCAGCCATGACGTGGAAGAGGACATGGGTCTGGAGTACATCTGATATAGTCAAATACCTTGACTTGGGCCCCCTTACTGAGCAAGAGCGGGTGTGTGATGTTAAAACGACGCGCACTTGGACTGATCCCCGTACTGGAAAGAAGAAATTTCAGGGAAACCGCAATCTGAAAGGTACACAGTACCATGGATATAGTAGCAACATTTTACTATACTATATTATTTTGTTAATTGGTTGCATTAATATGTTTTTTATACCTGGGTTTGTCCCCTGCCGTTAAGGCAATACACATGGAAATTTGCACGGCGATTCGTGCAATTGCTCCCTGCCTTCCGCGAGAGCACACGGCCATCCATTCCTCCTGCAGTGTGCTGACTGCAAGTTGAAGTGGCTGCACTGTTTCCTACAGTTTACTGATGGGTATGATAGCTAAATTTATAGTCAATGTTGTCTGCATCCAAGGACCCATCCATGTCGATTCTGGACTTGTTCAAGCAGCGGACTTTTGATGAGTCGTGGGATTCTCATGCTGACCTTAAGGATGTGATTATCTATTGCCGGGGATCGAAGCTGCTCAAGATTCCTCCTGAGTGGCGCCCTTGGCTACCTACGTCAATTTGAAATTTCCATATACTGTACAAATTATAGGGCAGCTTGCAGTCACATATGAAAAAATGTCATGTGCTGATTACAGTATCCATGACACATCGATCCATGACAAAATTTCATACATGACAAAATTTCATACATGACAAATTTCATACATGACAAAATTTCATACATGACAAAATTTCATGACAATTGCCATGCTGATGAAAAAATGTCATGCATGACATTTTGAGTTAAAATCCTAAAATCTTAGGGGCGGATCTGGCCGGTCAAGGGGCGGATCTGGCCGGGTAAGGGGCGGATCTGGCCGGTCATGGTTTTCTGGCTCATTTCAGGGCAGTTTCCTAGGTATGTCTCGCACGTTGCTATCACGTGAGTTTTCTAGTTCAACGCTCATGGATGGCTTACTCCTGACCAAACATGAGCCCGGGTTGGATCTTCCTCATGGCTCTGCTGACTTAGTCCAAGAATTGAAGGAACTTGAGGACTGGTTTTATGTGCCAATTTCCATTGATACTATTTTGTGACATGGGACCTTGGGTTACACAAAACTTCTAGTGGGACCCCAGCCAAATAAGTGGAGCCTGGGATATATGTTTATAATATTATTATATAAGATATACTACTTACAGTATTATTATAATCTATTATATATATACCAAACACTTCCTATCCTCTTATGTTATATGCTAATACCCCCTTTATTGCCACCCTGGCCAGGAGTTGCGGGACAAGATTTCCAAGTATGGTGCAACGGGTCTTCCTAAAGAGCCTGAAGTCCCTGCTGATGCTGATGACAACTTCGGTGATGATGATGATTTGGAGATTTTGTTTTCAAATTTCAGTAGCGTGCCTTGTCTTTCAACATTAGTGGGCTTACACCGTGGTTACAATTTACCCCAACAGTATATTAAAGCTGGAGTGATTGCAACCAAGCTGCCCAATAACTATCCACACACAGAACTCTGATGATATGCATAGGAACCACCCTCCCTTCAGGTGACCCATTGATTTTCTCACTTGTGAGTAAGGTGCTCAAAGAAGAAATTGCTACCGAGAGTGACTCCATCAGCGAGGCTGGGCTTATGGTGAGATGGTGGGCCATGGTATGACAATATGTTAACTCAGATCCTTTATAATATGTTTTTTTAACAATCATGCGTCAAGAATGTCAAGAAACGACACATCCTCACATACCCTCATCAAGCAACTTTATATAAGTTGGAAATGGTCCCCCTTGCCCTGCACCAGTCCTTCATGTGCAGGACCCATACTCTTGCATCGATGTGGATGAAGCAGGGGACCTGGCAGCAATGGAGCAGGCTTTGGAAGATGAGGAAAAGCGCAAGATCTATTGCCCTGAGTTCCAAAGCCCTGTTCACAAGGGGGAGGAGCTTTTTGGGGCCATGGCTGATCCCATTGACCAAATGGGGACTCCCACTGATGCACTGGAGGCTTGGGGCTCCCAAAAACATTTTACGGGTGAGCGATTTTTATGAGTCAGGAAATGGGCAATTTGGAATTCCATAATCTCAAGATATTTCAAGATTGTTCAAATACTGCCTATATTATTATTATTATCATCCCTCAAGTGTTAATATATTTAATCTTTTGGGGCTACGGGGAAATGAGGCTTTTGTGACATCGTATGGTTATACGCAATCAAAACCATAGTGCAACATCTTGCAACTTTGTTGGGCATAATGGATGATCGTTGTTTTTCAAGCTTGCAATCTTTGCTTGAGCTGGAGGTTGTTTTGCATTTTTTGGGATGGGGATACTTAAAACATCTTAAATTACAAAGTTTATAGTTGCCAAATTTTTTATGGGGTTAAAGTTGTCCCATATTTATAGTTTCCCAATATCTTATAGTTACCAAACATGGGATATTTATATTATAGATGTTGTAATCAGTGCTGTCTTCGCCTGCCCAGGTTGAGGTTCCCCAGACACCTCACGTAGATCCAGCTGGCAGCGCGTGTCCTGGCAAGGGCGTTGTTTCCGTTGGGCCCGCGGCTGTGGGGGATGGGCCAGTGCTTCCATCAGCTGGGTCAACGGTGGAACACGGAAGATGGTAAGAAGGAGTTATTAGAAGAATTCTCCAAGAGCGGATACAACAAGGATCTTTTGTTGGGGTTTCAAATGGTTTCAAAAAAAATGTTACACTTGTTAACCGAGATCATACCAGGCCAATCCCTCGTTGCCCCTGTCAGGAGTTGATGATCAGCCGTAGTCAAAAACGTATCCGAGAGAAGGTGTCAGAAACTGACATGTGGGTGGAAGGGGAGTTCGTGTCAGAGGCTGACATGAAGGGCGAACTGGGCATGTCAGAGTAGCTAAGCTCAAACCATGTCAATTGTTGAGCCTGCTTTCCAACACAGTTTCTCATTTGATTGTATATTGATAATATATATATATATATATATTGTTATCTTAATTTTCCCCAAATACCCATCCCTGGGCCACAGCTGAGGAACCGAATCAAAGCTGTCAAGGCCGAATGCGAAAAACGTCGAGGGTGGACCAGGTGCAATGAACATGCGGTATCCCAAACGCAGTATCATTTCAAATGCTACCTCCATTTTATACCCCAAAAACACATGCGAACCCAACCCCAAAAAGTTTAAACATTTTTGGGTAAGGAAACCCAGTGAGTAAGAATGTGAAATTCACACCACCTGGTGATCATGCGTACAATATCTTACAATATCAGTGTCGTTCCCCTTCATAGACAGGCGTGATCGCTATGAGAAAAGTGTGGTTCTCTACTGGTTGGAAAAGCGCATTGCTGGAAAAATGCTGCGCCTTAGCTCAACCACGACCTATGAGATCTTCCCACTAAATCTGACAATTTCACAAGTGATGGGCTAGCTATGGTGTCGTCTATTCTTTGGGAACTTTTTCTACTGGAACCCGATGTATACCACGTACAGTACAGCATGGATAATCATGTGGTAAACTCAATGGTGCACCTAAAATACGAGATGATATAATATGATACTGATATTTTTACAACATCATATGCTCCCACCATCCTCTTTGTAGAGTCCTGAAAAATTACCCTTCCAAGGGGTATTTTTTTTAAGTTTCCAACCTAGGAAGAAACGCCGAAGCGTGCTTCTGGAAGAGGATGACACGGATGAGGAGTATGAAGACAAGGACTCTGACTTCGAGATGGGCATGTGGTCTTTGCAACCCCAAGAAGAAGGCACATTTACTTTGATATCATGCATTGTTATTTCACATGCTCCAAATCTATTCAAATCTCCCATCCCCCTTCGGTCAGTGACTTCCATTTCCAATCCCGCGTCCTCTCCAGGTGTTGATGGGGTTTCCAGAGCTGAGAAACTCCAGGCAGACAAGGAGGCAGCCTGGGCCAAGACTTTGAAAGCGGTAAGTTGGCCGGAGATGGATGATGATGCCCTTCCATCATCATATGTGCAGAAAGTCTTGAACTGTTTGGGGAAATGGCAGCTCAAGATGAGCCAGCTGCAAAACACCATGGGAGACTTTGAATCTGAATCCACCATTGACCAGTGACTAGGTTACACTTTACTTTTTTCCGTCCAATGTCAACTTGTTATGATCAAGCATGTACACCCCGCATTAATGTATACTATGAACAGTCATTCAGTGGACATTGGTTTGGCTTGCCCTTCTAAGGCTATGCTTGCAAAGCAAGGCAGTGGCTGAAGCCCTCAATGCTTCGGCTGACAAGTTGGATGATTTGAACAAACAAGCTGTCCTTCACAACTTGGATGATGCGTAACTGGCCTGGTTTTCTTGGAAACCATTGAATTTTACAAACAGGAACAAACAAGAACTTATAAAAACACATAAATTAGAACAACAATTCAATACACACCCTGTTTATATAATTGAGGCAGCAGCGGCTGTTGAAGAAAGAGTTCACGGAGGCTAAGCAAAGGTGGGACAACCAGCTCATTGATTGCCATCTAAGTTATCCTTCATGTTTTTCTTCATCATATGTAACGGTCAGGTCAACAACAGTCTCTACATTCATCATCTTGAAAAAAACATGTTTTTCTCAAGAGAATGTCTTGCCCCCCAGTAATTATGTTCATAGCATTAATGAATGTATTTTCTGAATCGAGAATGTGCCTCTCCCACTTTGTGCCTCGGTTTGCATTGCCGCAGGTGCTTTGAAGCTTTGAACCTTTCCAGCCGGGCTCAGTTCGACCCCGAGATATTGTTGACAGGCATCAGAACACATATCAATATATGGACCAGTGGCCCCATCCAATTCCATCTTCAAGGTTCCTTCTCTTCAATCCCCTGGTTGTGACTTCGAAAAAAAAAACATTGAAAATCCATGACTAAGGCCTTACATCAGCCATGCCAAGAAGGAGATGAAGAAGCGCGTGGCAGACGAATCTGAGAACAAAACCCCCAACAAACGTGTGAAGCTTGAAAGGCGCAGGTGATTTAATTTTGGTTGCCATTCAATGCAGTATGGCTTTATGGTGCCCTGCATGTATGATTTACAAAACGCAAAAAATTAGAACGGCTTAGGGCTTTTTTAGGAGCTTTTGGCCGATCCGTCGTCTTAGATTGCTCAGGGCAGGATTCGATGCACAAACCAGTGGCAAAAGGCAATTGCTGATGAGAACTTTGGATTGCCAATTGGTTCATTCCAAGTTTCATTTGAAATTATTCCGTTGTATGCCTCTCGCATTTCCAGGTACTGAACCTGCACCTGGTCCTGTTCTATCCCATATTGTTGAAGTGATTTCTGATGGGGTTTGAAGCTAAGTGTTCTCATGTGAGCAAGTGCATGGATTGCGGGAGCCAACATGGGTCAACCACCCTTGTTCCCAGCTGCTGGCTGAGGCCCCTGCGAAAGTTCTCACTGAACACCGGAATGCCCTGGCCAAAGAGCAAGGTTCAAAGAGAGAATTGACTGAAAAGAATGCTTCACGGCATTACCAGCGAACAGTGAAGAGACATTCATTTGCAATGGGCATCCGAGTATCTACCTATGTTCACGAGGAGGATGGCCGGTCTGTTCCCATAAAATGGTTGAAGCCATCTGATATTCTTCGATTCCTTTTGGAAAAGTATCCCAGTTTGCTTCTTGGTGGTCTTGAACCGGGTGCCGAGTCTGAAGCCATGCTGTCCAGTTTTTGGGAACAGTATCGATTCAACCATGGGAGTCATGCGGTTTTTGCTGCAAATGACCCGTTACATCGTACAATCCCTTTGAGTCTGCATGGGGATGGTGCCCGAACTCAAAAAAAACAGCCTATGGAAGTGGTTTCCTTGGAACCTGTTTTGGGGATTGAAAGCTTCCAGTGCACCCAGCGTCACTGTGATGAATGCGATTGCCCTCCTTCAAAACGAAGGCTCGTCAATGGTCAATATGGGAACCCTTTGGTGCAACGTCTCAACCACAAGAACCACAGCTACGTATCACGGTTCCTGACATTTGCTTACCCGAGCAAGGTGATCAATATGCCAGGCCTCCTGGATGCTCTCCTTCAGAAAGTTGGTGACGACCTCGGGCAAATTTGCGATGAGGGGATTGTTGTTCCCAGTGGCCATTGGAAATTTGGGGTGCTTGGATACAAAGGAGACATGGAGTTTCACAAGAAGCTCCACTTGACACGTTCATACGCCAATGTTGGATCTGTCAATGCTATAAAGTGCTGTCACGAATGTGAAGCGGGGTGCCGGGAGCACCCATTCGAAGATTCAAACACTTCAGCTACTTGGCTGGCCACTAGATATACAGAATTGCCGTGGACTAGGTCTCCCTTTATTGGCATTCCATTCGAAGACTGGAGTGGAGCTAGGGATGGCCGTGCATCCATGTTTTTCCGAAGGGACACATTTCATATCTTCAGGTTGGGCTTGGCACGAAACTACATTGCATCAGTGATCATCATGCTTGCGAATCACTCAGTGTTTGATTGCCCTGAGGATACCGATTTTGGTATTGGTCGTCGTTTGAAGTCTGCATGGGCACAGTGTTACCTGTGGTGCTGTACTGTTGGAACCAAGCCAGCCACAGTCCGTTCATTTACCTGTGAAAAGTTGCATTACAAGTCCGGGTCCTATCCCTGGATTTCTTGCAAGGGATCTGACACTGTGATTTTTCTGAAATGGCTTCAGTTCCAGATCAAATTGATTATGCCTCAACATTCTGGGGGACCTTTGGCATCGCCCCTCCAAACCATGCTGCTGGGGGTCCAAACCGGTCTAATTTTCACGAGGCATCCACATCGCCATGGCTTGTGGCTACAAAAGTCATGTGCGTTGAAATTGAGGAATGCTTGCAGCAAGTTCCTTTTTGCTTATGCAGTATTGGCTGACAAATGTTTACAAGATCGAGTGTCGCTTTTTGGCATGGTGCCGAAATTCCATGCAATGGCCCATTACAAGGCTGACATTGATGAGATGTTGAGACTACCTGGTAATGCAGAGGACCTTATTTTGAACCCTGCTGTCTTTGACTGCAGTGTCAATGAAGATTTTGTTGGCAAAATTGCAAAACAATCCCGTCGAATTGGATTTCGGCGAGTTTTGGATAATCTGATCACAGCCTACTTGGTCAAATTCAAATTTACAACCAAACGTTACTTTGAACAGAAGCGGTGCTGAGGAAAAAAAGGCTTGCATGGTCATGATTTCCACACACCACTTGCTGAGCCCAGGATCGCTAAGGGGCAATTCACCTTACTCAGGGGCAGAAATCAAGCTCAAATTCTTAGGGGCAAAAAAAATGCACATCAGGAGATTCGAGAGGTGTATATTTTTATACATGATATACATCTACATTTCTGCACAAATTATAGCGAGGACAGCCGAGGCAACGAGGCAGGTTGCAGGAATTAGCGAGGTCAGCCCTTAATTTGCTCATCAGAATTAGCCGACCTCGACGAGGTAGCCTTGCATTGGT
>Ga0126342_10010448_pt1 | contig 16606 bp, 13 predicted proteins | sample Cyp1metagenome_FD_92528 | JGI IMG/M metagenome (GOLD analysis project Ga0126342, IMG submission 92528) | Coral microbial communities from Lord Howe Island, Old Settlement Bay, Australia - Cyphastrea 1 metagenome | ecosystem: Host-associated > Invertebrates > Cnidaria > Coral ... | reverse complement strand
GCAGGTGGTGAACGAATCTTCATAAGAGGTGTTGTTGGCCAACATGGGCCCCGCGAAAGATAAACATGGAGTTCGCGAAAGTTTCGCGAAAGTAAAATTTTTATTCGCGAAGAATGGCCGTTCTGGGATAAAGGAATTTTGATCAACAACCATATATATTACACATACAGTGTTTTATAACATTGTCATTGATTTCACAGAAGTTGTCATCATTTCACAAGCGCGCCAATAACATGTGTTTCACTGCTGCTCTTAACATAGTTATACCTATGTAAATAAATATAATGTATATATAGTATATAATATATAAAGCATATGATATGTAATATGTAATGTACAATATGCTATATCGCATTTGTATATATATATACACATTATACATTTTGTATTGTATATATTCTATATCAGAAAAGGTATTACACTTAGCTGTATCACACACACATATACATATATATACATATATATATATATACATATATATATATATATATACATATGTATATATATATGTACATATACTATATAACATAAGACAAAACATGAAATCATGTGAACTTCTTGGCATTTTTGCGACTTACTGCTTCTTTATTTGTGAATCTCGGCTTCTTCATCCTGTATGGAGCTCTGGAAGAGACTGCTTGCTTTTGGAGCATGTCGGAGGACGGTCACTGCAGTGAGGTTGTATAGCAACACCTACCATTTGGGATGGTCTTTACAACCCATTTATAGCAATATTTGGGGATGGTTTATGGCATTGGCTTTAACACAATGTTCAACCAACTGAATAGGGCCCAAGGGTCTTGAATGATAGTCAACCACAGCTGATATCAGCTGATCATTTGAGCGTTCATGTGGCCTTTTGTCAAAGGATGACTCAAAGTAAAAAGTCTCGACCAGGCCTGTGAATTCTCGCATCATGTGGCACCTTCCAAGTTTCAAAGAAAGATGACATCGTACAACATCATCACTAATCATCACTGTCGGCGTTCTTGCGCCTTTTGAAGATGCTGTTTCGCACAATGTTTTCACCTCATATTTGTAATCAAACTCTGTGATTTTAAGTTTCAAGCAGTTTTATTTTCAACCATACTTGGAAAGATGATGCCCAAGGACGAAGGACGACCTTTTTTCAGGGAGGTTCAATGCAGCCGGGCATAGGAGGGTTGGACCCAGACCAAATCACTTCGAAGCTTCGCAGCGACATTCGGAGCCACAGCGGCGACTCGACAAACTTGTAGCCAGGGTGTGACAGGTTGAACGGTTTTCAAACATATACCCTCTGGTAACTTAACATAGCCATGGAAAAGGCCCATTTATAGATGATTTACCTATCAAGCATGGTGATTTATGTTAATTTATCAAAGTTGACCAATTTTGGAACATTCTGGACTAGTAAGTTGAGAAGAATTGCTGCAAAACACAATCATTGGATTTTGATTTTCGGGATGATTCAAGACTGCCCTGTGATCCTTGGTAAGCAACATTTTTTCATTTGGGGATGGGTAAAAATTTGAGGTCCGGGATCACAGATTTTAGTATATAGATGTTTACAGTAGTATTGACCACCTTATTATCGGGGTTCCCAATTTTGATCTATATTATATTATATTTCATAGAAAAAACCTTCGCGCAGCAGAGGCCGGAAATTCTCCGACTGGTATCTGGAGCTCCGTGCACCAAGTCTTTCAGAAAATGTCTCGGGAGGTTTCTGAACTGAGACACGGGTGGCGTGGGCTGTGTTGGAATCACGTTGTTTTTAACGGTTTGGAGCAACGACATCCAGCAGAAATTTAGATTTAGTTTTTGTTGTTTATTTTGCGGGGAGTTAGCCAATAGATGTTGATTGGACGTGGGGAAGGATTACTGTCTCAGAGACTTGGGTGAACCCACTCCGCAGTTACCTGCTTTTGTACTGAAATTATGTGGTAGATCCAATGCCATAAACCTACCATTCGTGGATGATTTATACCGTTTATACCGTTCATACCACTTCTTGATGGTCATATTGGGGTTTCTGATTGGGGTAATACGGTATACCACTTACCACAGAAAAAAAAGGTGACTTTGCTGCCGTGAAGCTTGGTAAAATGCGAGGATGGGACGATGCCAACCTCTGACTTGATCGACTTGTGCCTTGGTACCAGCCCGGTGTTCCAGGCTGCTACGATCTGGATTTATTAGGAACTTGTTGAATGGGGACATTTCAGTTGAAAGTGGTTGAAGAGTTAAAATGAGTTTGTTATACTTCGTTGACCAATTTCAGAAACTTTAGGCTGATCCTGCGGAGGTTTCATGACTTGTATCTGGGGTCTAAACTCTGGTATCCTGCTTTCCACACCAAAATAGCTGCTAGTGATGAATATTCATCCTGCACTTTCAGCTGGTATGATATTCCTAGAAATTTCTGGTTCAATCCCCTGATTCATATGGTATGATGGGCTTCAAATGGCGTGGAGAATCTTTCCATACGTTATCCCGGATATCCCCTATCCCCATTTTTGTTGATGAAATATATTGAAATATGGCGTCGGTTTTGACTTTGAAACGGGACCCTTTGCTGGATGAATCCTCAGTTCCGTTATACATCTCCATTTTAGCATGTTCCTATCCCCATTTTTGCTGTTTGACTTCCCCATCTGTGTCGGTTAACTCCCGATTCTTATTGGTTTAATCATGTTTTATACAGTCGCATTTTTCTTGTTTGTTTTCTTAGAAGTTTAGTGGTGTTTTGTGTGAAAATTAGCTGTTTGATCAGTTTGATCCCCATTTTTCGGTCAGGCTGAGCCGGCTGTTGAACGAGGACGCGACAAGCTTGGTGCAAACCTTCGTGAAGGGCAAGGCGGGGCACGGCGGCTCGTAGGAGGTGAGCTAGAGGAAGATACATAAGTCTTGAATATACATATATAATGTATATATATATATATATGTATATGTATATTATATATCTATTATGTATATACACCATTTACAATCATATGCACACTCATATGGCTAGTGGATGTTTATCCCCCAAAATATGATTATAGGTTTTGACCCATCCCCATATGTGTCATGGTCACAATTATGTGCATGATGCATGTTCTTATCGTATACAGTACCAACTCTTGGGGCGCTCTGATTGTTGGCCCCGGTCTTCTCTTGACCTTCACGATATTCAGTCACCATAGTTTCAAATGCAGTGACCCCACCACCAGAGTCCGGGGCTGTGTCATTATGGACCTCTGAGTTCATGCGAGAGTTTTTTCGTCACAAGATGGATTGTATACCCATATTGGTGGATGGCCATCAATTCAAAATCAGCAATCCATTTATAGTTTTTTTTAATATACATCATAAGGATTCTCATGAAATGGGATGGACGACCACAAACCATATACCCATGTTTGACGATGGCACATATAATGTTGTCTTGGTATTCGTAAACATATGGAGGTTTCCTAAACATACAGTATACATATGGAGGTTTCCTAGAATATTGCTACCCAAACCGTTGGTTTTCCCATTTCTAATAACCAATAATGAACCGTTGACCTTCCATGTGGGGATCGGTTTCACCCATCTATGATAAACCTATGGGGGGTGGTTTATGGCATTGGGTTTACCACATTACTCGTATACCTACATACAATTCCATAGAATTGATATATAATTATATATGCATACTTAGATGATTGGATGGATGGAAGGACGGACGGATGGATGGATATATTAGATAGGATATGATAGGGTATATTGTATGGATAGATACAAGTATTTGACAAGGCATAACCTTTCCAACTTCCCAAGATCTGTTTTGGCCATGTTGGATACCCAGGCCGGACTCATGGTCATATGGCATGGTTGTATGGTCGTATTATTCTTCAGATTGGATGCGAATGCATCCATAATGTATATGTATATGTATGTGTATGTGTATGTGTATGTGTATGTGTATGTGTATGTATATATATATAAATACACATTTATATACACAGACACACAAAGCAGGGCTGTTTAGTGCTTTGTTTTTTCAGGCAGCTTATCTCTATTGGCACTTCCCCCATAGCCAGTCTCAAACGTTCGGTTTCCACAGTCTTCCAATATATTTCATTGTCTTCACCCTACACTGGTGATCCCCGCAGATAAAAAGCCGTACGAGGATGGCTTGAAAACACCCAAGGAGTTTCATGTTTTCCTTGGGATCGACTGCAGGATGTACATATCAAGGACTTTTTGGATCTCATCGCCGCTGACCCAGTGAGGCTTAAGTACTCTTGGTGGAAGATTTTTATTGTAGTTGTGAGAGTTGCAATCATGCCTGTGCCACTTCATCCCAAAAAAACCTCGGTTTGTGCATCCTCAACATGTGACCAGAAATAGATGACATGTTGCTGGCGGTTCACCGGTCCCTTTTTTTGGGGTGTGTTTAGTCAACACACAGCGGCATGGTGTCCGATCCTCTACCCTTTGATTGGATTGGTATCCTTTGATAATTTAGCTAGTCTGAACCCCCGAATTTCATCCAAATATTCTCATCCCACTTGTGGTAGTGTAGGACTGTAGGATAATGAAGTTCAAAAATCCATGGATCCAATATTCGTCGTACTTGCCAAGGCCGGTGACCCTTAGGCGGCGGAGGGATGGGTTCCCTCTCTACGCAGGTAGCTTGGGGTTTTCAGAGATGTTTCATGATTTGGGTTCTGGTGAAAATCAAAAAAAATAATGGAAAACACATGTCAAAATCTATTTGATATCATCTGTCTACCCAAGATTTTGGTGTTCAGGCATTCTCATTTGGATTGTCCACAGCAAGCAGCAACAGTGGACAACGCAGATTTAATCTAGTAGAAATCCTTCAAAAGAGTGATCGTCCTGGTTTTGAGTCTTGCTGGGGTTGGTAGTTAGAAACTCAACTACCAACCCTTCTTGAGTTTTTCTTGGATTTTCCCCTGGGTGTTTTTTTGAATCCCTCGGATGATCCCAGTGGCCTATTTTTCTAATCTCTGGCAGGTTGAAAGCAACACACGCACACATTAAAAGGCAAAATGATTTTCTTCATATCATTCATCACTATCTATCTTCCAGAATTGGAGAACTGAAACCGGATACCACCATATCTATCTATATCCATCATGGTTTCTCCATACTTGGGGATAAAAACCCATGGTTTCAACCCTAGGATTCAGCCAGACCAGCCAGGCCATCCAAAACGGCTCGGCTCGCCGATTCCTGCGCAGATCATCCATGGCCGTGGCCAAATTTTGGATGGAAAAAGCACGGAAAAACATGAACAAAACATGAACAACCTTGCTGGTTGGTTGGTTTCAGAGTTTTTTTGAATCTCACAAAATCAGACTGAGTCGTTGCGATTTGGACAAGAATCATGGTGATAGAACCACTCAATTGCTACGCAACCAAGCTATGAGAGTGGGACCAATAGAGGTGGGGACAAATAGCCAACAAAGATGGGGCATGATAGGATAAAAGGTCTGACATGGTCTGATGGTTTGGGTTGTCCACTTTGGCTGACGTATGGAGGTCGAAGTTGGGATGCGGGCTGGTAGGATAGACTGCCTTTTGGATGGTGACAACCAATCTCCAATAAATCCTGGTATAAGGAGTGCACCCTCCAGATTCAACCGTTTTGACCATAGCACATAATCATGCTGCTTGCCACCCGAACGCCATTTAACGCTGCCCCCCGATTCACATGTTCTGAATGATATCATGATGATCTGTGCAGTGGTGCGTGTGTGTTTTTCCCATTTTTTCCCCGTGCAGACAACGGACGGTGAAACCACTGGTTTACCTCGTTGTAGCGTGGCAGCCGGGGCAATGTGATGCATTTCCCATGGTCTGGCCCTTGGCCCCTTGGACCTTGGCCCCTTGGCCCCTTGGCCCCGGCTCAGTCATCACAAAAACGTGCGCAGCAGGACATCCAAGATGCTCCTGCAGCGACGTGGATTGCTTAATGGACAGGTTTCAAAAAGGTAGAGCCAAAGACTGGAATAACCATCTTGCCCGCCATAGATGTCGGTTTCCACTATAATCATCATGATCATGATCATGATGATGATGATGATGATGAGGATGACGATGACGATGACGATGACGACGATGACAGTGACGATGACGATGATGAGACAACAGGTGGTGGCTGCGGTGTTTTGTGTTCCACGCCCACCATCAAGACGGTCTTCTTGGCAGCCGGAATTGGGGATTGCCACCTACTGTAGATTTTTCCTTCGCGACATTCAGCGTCTTGCTCCTCAGCACTATCCTGCAGGTCGCTCCCCAAACTGGAGAAAGACATGCAGGACACAGCTTTGACGGGGCAAACGATGTCTCAGCTTTGTAGAGTAAGAAAGATGATGATTCTTGACCTAGTTTTTCATTTTACTGTTTTCTCATGTTTTCTCGAGTTGGTTGACTGGTTTTCTCGAGTTGGTTCAGAAATCCGATGAAACTATTTGACCGATTTTCTCCTTCACATCGTTTCGCTCAGTAGTAGAAAAATGTAGAACATTGCGACCACGACTTTGTTTTCCTACCGATACCCACAGCGTGATTCTTCAACCATCATATCAATTCCATTTGCTTGATATGTTTGGTATACCAGTCACCCCACAAACAGTTATTGAATCTTCAGTTTCCATAGCATCTCATTGGAACCTGGTGATGATCGAAATCTAGGTCTTGACCTTTCGCGTTCAGGAAAGGCAAGCTCGAGCCCACGAGCGAAATGCCACGGATTTCTTGCGCTTCGTGGTGATGTCAGGATCGGCGACCAGATGTTGGTCATGTTTAGTGTGATAAAACCATCCAATTTTATCCAATTTTAAGGGTACCCAATTTTGACCCATGCCCATACACATGCAGTATGATATACTTTCGGAATCTTTCAGATCTATAGTTTTTAAAGAGATTTATATACATATCATGTATAACATCATTTAAAGAGTTATATACTAGTTTCTATTTGTGTATCATTATATATATATATATATTATATCATTATATAGATAGGTGTGGGTATAGGCAGCTTGATTACCCACCAAGTATGAAGAACTTCACAGAGCAAACAGTTGGTCATTGGTAGGGACCCATGGATTTTGAAAGGGGGCATACTGGAAGAGTCCAACTGATGTCGCATTGATTCAGGAAAACGTCTTTGTCACAAGTAAATATGTAGGAATATGTTTGAGAATATGATGTTTACTGATGTTTACTTTGTTTTGGAATCATCGTAGTTGTCTTCCTCATCTCTCTTTGACTTCTTTTGAACACATCTTCCACCAGCGCACTCCCATTCGCAGTGGCTTTCCGCAGGAGCTGCATGTGAGGCGGAGAAATAAGCCGCAAAGAGTAGACTTCCGAGGTCAACTGAAACTCAGACAGTTCAACTGAAATCTCTCAGTATTTTATGCAGATGGAAAAACCGATGGTGGAATCTCCTGGAAAAGCAGGTGATTCGGGGGCCAACACCTTTGATGTCATGGATCTTTCAAGCACGGGTTTAACAAGAAGTAAGACGGCATCAAAAACATCAATCGCTCGGTGTTGCTTTTGCACCGTTGGAATTCCTGCAAACGTTTCCAAATTGTAAGAACGGGATCATCTGTTGCCCAGCAGAAAACAACGAATCAAGCATCCTCGCACCACCCATCACTAGAGACCCAAAGCATACCAATGAGTTGTCTAAATTGAGACCATCAAACCTGCAGAGGTTGATCTCATTGGCTTAACATTCGCTTAAGAAATTCACATGAAACCACATCCCCCATAATTGGATGAGAATTGGGGCATTTTCTTTGCAACGCATCAAAATTGTTGTGGCAGATCACTTTTTTTCATCTACAGACTGTACGTCCTATCCTTCGGAGGTTTCTGAGACAAAGTATTAGCTCGGTGAAGTGACAAATGTACAGATTGCACGACTTCGCCACAAAAAGAGACCCCAAATGCATGCAGAATTGACCTCTGCAAGACTCTCAAAAAGGCGCCGTGCTAACAGAGACCAACAGGGCTTTTTAAGGGAAGCTCTATACATCGAAATACCTACAGTAAATACTGTAAATACATATGAAATATAAACACTATACTGTTTATATCTGTTTATGAACAATGGTCCAGACTCCAGACTGTGAGCGTTTCTCCATGGTGACGGATTATAGCTTGACCATCCTATGTTTGAAGTTTTTGACTGTGGCATACAGTGTCACTAGATGGAGAATCTGAACGGGTGTTTCATGGTGGAACACCAAGAATTCTTTGGAAACACATGTTTTTTGGATTTTTTTGGGTTCCCAATTCTCAGTATCAGAAACGCCAAACCTAGATACAAGTTCGGCAATCTCTAGAGGATTCCCCCGAGTCAGTCGTGTCAGTTCAGAGCAAAGTTGGCTCAAGATTTGATAGCGTAGTAGAGAACTGCAGGGCAAACCCACCTGCTCTATGTACATTAGACTGTGAGACTCTTTGCCACTTGCTTGCAGACAGAAAGAACAGTGGGATCACTTGGGAAGGATAGGCACCAACATCCTGCAAGCTTGGGCTTACGTGCTCATCATTGGGTCACCGTGCTCAAGGCAACTCATCAGTTTTGCAGTTTCAGGTATGTTCAAAACAGCCCAGTTTGGCATGCTGCCCACCATGCTTGGTTCAAGACTTAGACACACTGTGTGTGTGACTATGTATATAAAAATGCGGATTTTCTATATTATGTATATACAGTTATATACATGTAGTTATATACACATACTATGTATCTGTGGTGGTTTCTCTTAAGGGTGGTTCGATGCCTCCCCAAAATCCTGGACACCAGCTACATGGGCTATTTCCAGGACGATATGGCGGAAAAGGAGCCAGGCTGGGCTGGGCCCCTGCAATGAGGCTTAGTCTATGTCAGTCTTGGAAGCATCCGAAAAATGGTGAACTTTTCATAACTTTTCTAGTCATGAGAAATCACCAGCAAAGGTGAGGATTGCAGAACAAAAATGTGGAGATCTAGCCAACATGCTTAGCACGCAACGATGAAACGATGCAAGTTCAGCACCAAGGGTAGGGGATTTCACCATCTGTGATGAGCCCTCACGCTGGAAGATGCATAAATCGGATGCAGGGAATGTACACAGTACCCCCATTTCCAACGGCAAAAACCAGGTGTGGACAGTTTGCCCAGTCTGCGATCAGTGAAGTTCCCCAGCCCATTTGCTATTTATTGGGGGGAAGCCTGCGTGATCTCAGCGTCCAGGTCCAGGTGTGATGTACCGTGGGGCGAGGTACAATCTAGGGCAGGAAGGACAGGGCGATGCAGCCAGGATGGTCTCCCCAGTGGAACACAGAGAACCACCAGAAAAATCCTGTGGTCTCAAGATCAGACGAGATCAAAGTGATCTTTGAGAATGCTTTGAATGCATCATAATGCATCCACTGCAGCTTTATACTGCGAGTTCTGCTTCAATGTCAAGAGAGTGCAATAGGTTCTCAACTGTGTGAACCTGAAAAAAGCAACAACATCTTAAAACTATTCAAAGCTTTCTATCATTTTCTATACAATTTTCAGGTGCAACTACTTCAATAATTTTCTCCCAGGGTCCCAAAGTGCAAGGACAATATGGCAGTATGGGCGGCTATGACATCGAGGGCACCAGGCGCCATCAATGCCTTCCGAAGGATAGCATGGACACAGAACAGCAAGCCCCAAAATAGATCTTTGATAGGTTATAACTGGTTATAGCAGTTATAACTGGAGTATACAGTATAACTAATAACCCCAGTAAACCATCCAATTTTGGATTACCCTCACTTTAAGAAACCTCCATATTTTGGGTGTTCTCGCTGTCCCAGGCCTCCGAGCGACAAGAGCTTGCTGAGAGGAGCCATGAAACCACCAGAGTATGATGAGGCGGAGAATGCACTGATGGGGGGATTTCTCATCAAATATAGATGAGTATGTATGTATATATATATATATATTATAATACATACATATATACATCATATTATATATATATGATTACATATATATAATTATATAGACTCTAGACACATTCTTACTGATTCTTCTTCTTTCCTATATCATTAATGTATACATATCTATTCATATGATATACGAATGGCCGACACTGAGGTAAAAAAACGGGGCTATGGACGACCACTTCTGGTGAATGGTAAGCACAATATAGCTTCAATTGGGGATGGCTGTTCAGCAGCTATTTCTGGAAAAATATGAAAACATGTTTATTATTGAGTTTATCGACATGAACGTTCTTTATCTCAGGCAGCAATTCCAGCTTAATGTGTGCCCTGATGAAAGTTCTCATGTCCAACCGAGAATTGTTTGCGAACTTGGGTTTTGAGAGCGTAAGTAGGCCTTGATATCAGGGTACATGTGTTTTGCCAATCCCCTAACTCCTAGCCACCATAGCCACAGCTCCAGTAGGTGGTTTTCAAAGCCCAGCAATCACTGGCACTTGGCCAACTACCCGAGGTAACTTCTGAGAAAAAGGAACCAGGAAGTCTCTATACTAAGATGCTCAAATGCATCATAGATTTTCTGCAGAGGCTCCAAAACATCATTACATACATAATTACATGCATGATTATATACATCATTATACACTGTACATTGTCAGATAAATCGTCATATCTTGCAGAATGTTCTCAAAGAATGAGTATAAATTAGAAACAGCAAGCTCCGGGCTGTTCCCCTGCGAGGCCAGTCAGGTGAACATGTGCGCCCAGGGGCCCGGTTCTTTTTAAAGCCGTTGCGGCAGTGCACCACCTTGGATTGGATGGTTGAAACCCATCCTAAATAATGTGGTTAAAACAACAATGAACCACCCATGACTGGGAATGTTAAACATACCACCTATAAAAATGGTGATGACTGGAGGATGGTTTATTATTGTTTTACCCACATTAATGATAATAATGGGATATACATGGATATACCACCTATCAACTGGTGCAGGAGTTCGCAACCATCCACAGTATGTATGTTATACAGATGTATTTCTCCCTTGTCCCTCCGCTGTTGCGGTGCCGCTTTTTTTTGCTCAGGAACTGGTCCTGCTCCCATGGTTTCTCTTGGCCACTCGGTGGTCAATGCATGGGGAATCATGGGGCTATAGTAACCCCCAAAAAGATAGAAGTTTGTAAATTCCCACTGCAAAATAACAATAAATTACCAGTAGTACCGCACAAGGCGGTGGCGGCAGTTTCAAAAATAGGAAACCTATAGGAGAGGTTGATTGTTGTGAATCACGGATGGCAGAGTGATTCCACTGATGGACTGAAAGGTGGTTGGAGTTGTGTTTTTTGAAGTGGTTACAATGGTTGCAGTGGTCACCTGGTCGGTCACCTCACCCACAACTGCTGGATGTAGTGTGGTGTAGTGCAGCTGTAGTTGTAGCGTAGTGGAGTTGGAGTTGTAGTTGTGGTGTAGTGTAGTTAATGCAGTGTAGGTGCAGTTTCATTTGTGGTGGTTTAATGAGTGTAGTGTAATGTAATGTAGGGTATTGTAGTATAGTGTAGTCTAGTGTAGTGTAGTGTAACATAGCATAGTGGTAGTTGTAGCTGTAGTTGTAGTTGGTGTAGTGCAGTGCAGTGTAGTGGAGTGTGGTGTGGTGTAGTGTGGTGTAGCGTGGTGTAGTGGAGTGTAGTGTAGTCTAGTTGTAGTTGTAGTTGTAGTTGTAGTTGCAGTTGCAGTTGTAGATGTAGTTAGTGTAGTGTAGTGTAGTGGAGTGGAATGTAGTGTTATGTAGTGTAGTGTAGTGTCATGTAGTGTAGTTGTAGCTGTAGTTGTAGCTGTAGTTGTAGCTGTAGTGTAGCGTAGAGTAGCGTAGAGTAGTGTAATTGAGATTTGTGTACTGTAGTGTAATTTGTGTAGTGTAGCGTAATGTAGTTGTAGTTGCAGTTGTAGTTGTAGTTGGTGTAGTGTAGTGGAATGGAGTGGAGTGGAGTGTAGTGTAGTGTTATGTAGTGGAGTGTAGTGTCATGTAGTGTAGTTGTAGCTGTAGTTGTAGCTGTATTTGTAGCTGTAGTTGTAGCTGTAGTGTAGTGTAGAGTAGTGTAGAGTAGTGTAGAGTAGTGTAATTGAGTGTAGTGTAGTGTAGTGTATTGTAGTGGAGTTGAGTGTAGTGTAGTGGAATTAGGGTAGTGTAGCGTAATGTAGTTGTAGTTGCAGTTGCAGTTGTAGTTGTAGTTAGTGTAGTGTAGTGTAGTGGAAAGGAGTGGAGTGGAGTGGAGTGGAGTGTAGTGTTATGTAGTGTAGTGTAGTGTCATGTAGTGTAGTTGTAGCTGTAGTTGTAGCTGTATTTGTAGCTGTAGTTGTAGCTGTAGCGTAGTGTAGAGTAGTGTAGTTGAGTTCAGTGCAGTGTAGTGTAGTGTAGTGGAGCGTAGTGTAGTGTTATGTAGCTGTAGTTGTAGCTGTAGTTGTAGCTGTATTTGTAGCTGTAGTTGTAGTTAGTGTAGTGTAGTGTAATGTAGCTGTATTTGTAGTTGTAGTTGTAATTAGTGTCGCGTTGTGTAGTGTAGTGTAATGTAGTGTAGTGTAACGGCGTGCACTTTTTTGACATCTCAACTTCCAAAAGTCGTCCGAACATGAGGTGTTTTGTACATTTTGACTTCCACATGTGCTTCGCACCAGAACAGCGTGCACTTTTTCGACATCTCAACTTCCAAAAGTGGTCTGAAAATGGTGTGTTTCGTACATTTTGACTTCCAAATGTGCTTCGCGCCACCCTGTCGTGCAACTTTTCATCTCTCATCTGGCACCCGCTTTAGCGAGCCTACTTGTCGACCCTCCGGAGCCACAAACCATTGGAAAAACACAGTGTTTCGCGACTTTCCTACCTTTTCGCGCACCTGCATCTTCTTTCTTCTGTCTCTTTCTCTTCTCTGATCTTCTCTCTTCTGTTCTTCTCTTCTCTGACTCTTCCCACCTCTGCTTTTCCATCTGTCCATATTACCATATTGTCGGAAGTTTGACTTCTAAACTTCCTTCGATGATGAATTACTGTTCTATGTTTTTTTTCCGGGTGATATGTATATATATATATCTTATAATATGTATACGTATAGTTATATATATATGTGTGTGTAGGTCTGGAAATGGGGTATACCCCTCAAATGACCAGTTTCGTGGAGACAATGGTGACGAACCGCTATTACATATGGGGATATATATATATAATGGGTATATATATATATGAGTTGAACTGGTTTGATATGAAAATCATATATATATATATAAATGGGATTTCACATTGTTTAACCATCCTGAAAAGTTTTTGTGGTTGAGTCGAAATATCATGAACACGGTGAAAACATGATGTTTCATTATGGTGGTCATGGTATCTTTAAACATCTTGACCTAGATCCAACATGACCCAAATCTGTTTGATGTCCTGTGCCTGCTTCAGGGGTGATTATCCAATTTGGGTATATTTTGCAGGCATCCTGGCGGAGTTGGGGATATATTTGCCGTTATGTATCCATATGGTTGGAGTAACTATCCCAATAACTGGTTGTTGAGATAAATGAATTAAAAAGAACACTCTAAATCCTAATATTTTTTTCAGAACATATGAAAAAATTCTCAAAAGCACTATTGGAAATTCCAACTTTTTTGAATGTGAAATCTTCATCTCCTCGTGCCCATTGGTCTCTGGTCCTAAGCCAAAATCTAAACGCTCAGGCGTTGGTCATGCTGTGTTATTTGATCGCAGGTTCGTGTCTGGTGGGGTGTGATTTCACCGTATTGGGTCTAGAACCTAAGGGAAATTTCAGAGCAGGTCGTATCAGTGGCATTAACCGCAAACATACATACATATATGTATATATATATATACGGACATCATGTAATGGAATACTGTAGGATATAATGCCTTGGGGTGCAATATTGTATAGCGGAATGGATTGGAGTGGAGTGGAAGGTATGCATGTAGTTTATATAGTATTAATATATATATATATATACACACACACACCAGACATTCAGCAGAGAATCAGGGTTTTCTTGGATGTCCCAGACATTCAGGGTTTCAGAAATCACTGTTGTTGAAGGTCCACGATCCATGTGTTCTAGGAGGATGTAAAAAATTGAAAGTCTTTGACATCTCAAGGATAGCTGGGTTTTGGACATATGAATTTCACAGCTCCATCCAAAAAACATGGAATGAACTTGACTGATAACAACATATTACATTATTATACCAGCATATCACAATATGGGAACATATGGGAACATCATCTTCCCCTATTTTTTCAATGTTCCGGCAATATGGGTTCCATCGTGGATTCGCTAGCGACCGCAGGAGCCAATGGACAAATCGCAGTGCTGTGGATCATGCCGTCCGTGGGGGATCCGGATGTCTTTGGAACCGCTGCAGCTGATTTCAGTTTTTAAACATCTTTAAACATGTGGAGTTTCCATAAATGGAGGTACCCCAATAGCTGGATGGTTTATGGAAATCCTAGTAAAATGGATGATTTGGAGGTACCCCTACTTCTAGGAAAGCTCCATTTGAATCACAACAATGCTGGTTTCCAATGATAATTTGTTGTTCTTTTTCAGATGGGGTCGAAACATGGTGAAACTATCAACCATCAGTGCCATACTCTAAATTATTAAATAATAATCTAGTCTCAAATTCTCCATCCAAGAGAATGTATGGTTGATGCATTTGACATTTGACTCCTCAGGGCTTGGAGTCTTGTGGGTCCTGTCAGCTGTCAGCAACTGAACTGAACTGATGTAGGGTTTGAATCTGTCAGCACCTGGCGTGCTTATGTAAAAGGATCTTTTGAAAGTGGCGGATCCCCAGACATCGAAGATCCTGGGTGCCACGGGCAACTTCCTCGCTCTGGAAATCGAGAGCTAGAAAGTCATCACCGATGGTAGATTCACTTGGTATTGGTCACTCCCCCAAAAACCAAATGCATAGAGAGACATTTCGATATCAAGAAGTGTAGAAACTGACATAAACAGTCCCCATTTCTCTCTCCAACAGTCCCCATTGGTCAAAGCCAAGCTGCTGACCATTCGGGTGAGGTCCTTTTGCTCATCATCACGTATTACATTGGTGGCCAGGCTGTTTTATGGCGGTCCCTTATGGAGTGTCTTTGTTGAATCAACAACAATCGGTGTATCGAAATACATTGGGACCTTGGGAATGAGCCAACCAACAAATAGTTGAATTGTGCATCCGTGGACGGACATAGCCCATCCTCCATAGATTCAGTGGATTTCCATTCGACCAAAATGCCAACTGTCACCGTGATTATCATATCCTTTTAGGATTGTAGGATTGACTCCCAAGCTCTCCTCTTTTAAGATCCTTTCATACTAGAACTTTGCAAAAGATCAACCTCGGTAATCTCTTCATCTGTTCTTCTTGATACATTGCAACTAATCATGTTTTGAGCGTTTTTTTTTCCAGAACTGACTTTGATGAATGGATGATCCTGGAAAGTGGCCAGCAACTAGCCAGATACAATTTTTGCTCGGAAACTCCCACCATGTACGCAAGAACACTTGTTTATATCAGGGGAAAATCAGAAGCAAACAGAAGAACCCAACAAAACCCTTAGATTTCCGGTATAATCTATAGATATTTGTAGTGTTTCCCTCAAGTCAATCCATTAAGAAAGTCATTGTGATTTTTCCCAGCCAACATCCCTGCAGCCCACGCCCGCTTCAGCCCAGGAACTAAGTACAGCTTGGGCGACAGCGACGAGGTGGTTCTGGGCTTCCTGCTGATGATGGCCGTGATCATCGGCACCGGTGTGGGCCTGTGCCTTGGCGGCACCATGCGCAGCCTTCCAAGCTACGTCAGTGTCATACATTCGCAGAGGGATGGTGAAGCGCCTTAGCATCGTTCTGGGACCATGGGATCTCCGCAGGTTTGGCAACTTCACAAGCCTCCAGGAACTTCATCGGATCAATCAGGGTCGGGGGGTAAGGGCTGGGAGGTGGAGAGGGATCGCACCTGGGAGCCACACATTGATTGATATTTGATTGATGAATTCGTACAATTCTTCATCTCCCAGTGTCATAGAACTCCTGCACAACTCTGGGTAGAATCGATGATTTCACTCAATCGCTGGGATGGTCAAGCCAAGTGCACCTCCCCAAACGTAGTGGGAACATGTGGGAACCGCTCCTGGCAGGTGCCAGCTACTTCAACGTGCTTCCTTCAGAGGTGCCATGACTGTCACCTCCATGGATGGGTAAAACGTTTACAGGAAACACCTTAGATTTCTGCGGGTAGAAGTAGAAACCATGCTTTTCTCTAGAAAAAACAATCCATTGAACTTCAGGTCGTTCTGCTTTGGTCCGATGCAAAACAGGATTTCTGTTGCAGATTTCACTGATTGAACTGATTGCACTGGGACGATCCGGGCGGAGCCGAGGATGTTGGCATTCTAGGGTTCTGGAAGGGGGGCTGAGCAACGCTGAACATATAATTACATAATAATAATTATTATTACCAGTAGCACCGCACAAGGCGGTGGCGGAAGTTTCAAAAATAGGAAACCTATAGGAGAAATTGGTTGTTGTGAATCAGGGATGGCAGAGCGAAGCCACTGATGGACTGAAAGGTGCTTGATCTCTCTCACT
>Ga0126342_10010447_pt1 | contig 16607 bp, 14 predicted proteins | sample Cyp1metagenome_FD_92528 | JGI IMG/M metagenome (GOLD analysis project Ga0126342, IMG submission 92528) | Coral microbial communities from Lord Howe Island, Old Settlement Bay, Australia - Cyphastrea 1 metagenome | ecosystem: Host-associated > Invertebrates > Cnidaria > Coral ... | reverse complement strand
TGCTATGCACATCTCAGGGTCTTGCTTTACACTTTCTCAAAGGAATGTTGCTCCCTCTATAGAAGAATGTTGCATAGAGGCATGCCACAACTTCCTCAAGAAATGCCACATTCTTTCAAATTTGAGAAGCATGCTGTCGCCCTTAGAATCTGAGTTGATGCTGTACTAGGGTTTAATAACACAACATGTTCAAAGGAACAATATGCTTACCCTGGCAAAACATTCCATATCTCTTTATGTAGGGAGCTCTGGAAGATGCAGTACTGCTTGGGGACAAAATGAAATCTTCTGTCGATCAAAAGTGCTGCTTCCTCTTGTTCATGCTTGCTATAAAAACCTGCAACATAGAAGCAAACAAAACCCTATCATTTGAGCATGGCGCAACAGGGCAAAATTGAATTTTCTCTCTGATATAGAACCGTTGATAGCGTTATGTGTATTTTATCTGAGGCTTTGGATTAAGTTTCCAACAAGCATACGAGGGCATGGCGGTACAAAAAATGAACATCTGCTGCCATGAACTTCCCACAAATCCTCAAAATCCCGCGCCCACAACAAACCCATCCCATAATATATATATATATATATAATATATATCATATATCATATATAATATGTGTGTAATTTTTCCCACCCAAATATCCCTGATGATCAGCCAGCCGATTGACTCAACATATGACTATAACTACTTGCCCAAAATGGTGTACACAGAAATCAATGTCCCAAGCACCGTCACTGTTCCCGTTCTATTCATTTCTTCACTTGCAGCCATTTGATCTTGGCTACCCACTAGTGACCCTTTGCGATGTAGCCCTAGAAGGTGCCTCATCACCCAATTCTTGACAATCTATGACATTCCACAAGTTGATCATTAGCCTACTCAACCAAAATCGAGGTAACTTGCGATATTCCTTAAATAGGCCTTACATATGTTGACTGCGTAGCCAATACCACCAAAACATATCAATAAGCCATCATTGCCTATGTAAGACAATTATTCAAAAGCACGGAATAATTCCTGTATCTGTATCCATGTTCGACCCCAAAAGCTTGAATCTAAATCATCTTCATTATTTACATGTTTTTATTCATTTTAGGCATTCCCTCAAAGAAGTTAGAATTTGCCGCACATGGATCTAAGTGTTAATCCAGGCTTTGCATTTGGGTGGGTATGGGTGCGTCTAAAACTGGGGTATATACCCCCACATCCGATTCTTGGTCATGGTTTATCATCATACTGTATCGATGATTTTCTGCAATTACTCTTCTTTTTTGTCGATGAAAGTGGCCATTTCGGTATAACATCATTCTTATAGGTGGGTATAAAATCTTATGTTTACCATTTCCAGTCATGGGTGGTTTATATTGGTTTATTTTGGCATTGTTTTACTGGTTGGTGGTTTCAACCCATCTGAAAAATATGAAAGTCAGTTGGGAGGATTATTCCCAATATATGGAAAAATAATCCAAACGTTCCAAACCACCAACTAGTTTACCATGTTTTCCCCACATTGTTTTACTATAGACAGTCAGCCCCCGTGGCCATCTGAGTGTAGCGACCACCGCGTCATTGGCCTCGCGTGCCTCTTTTTCCTCGGAAAACCATGGGGAGTAGCCCCAAAAGTAAAGCATTTCGTAAAGTTTAAATAATAAACTTATGAATTTCATTGAATTTCTAAACCATCCCGATTTTTTTTTTAACATCTGAAGGGTACCGTCCGTAATTTTCATGGGATGATCATTCTGGCGCAATGCTTCGACAAAAAATGCCTTGCGGGACGACTGAGATGTGGATGTGGACAGTCGAAGCTGTGGATTCTGGCAGTCCACCAGCTGGTAATCAAACATGGCAATGGACAATGACCAATTTGCAGATGAAGAACACCCCATTCTGATCATAATTCTGCGGGATTTCCTGTTCTATATGTCTTAATACATCTTAATACCAAAGGGTATTTAACTGGCAAAAAGCAATTCAAAGTCCGTGTGCGGATAGGTGGACACACACACACAACGGGATGGACATGTCAACTTTCAACAAGGTATGTCCGCCGTTCGAGTGGCTGAGAAGTACTCGCTATCTTCGTAGCCAACCCCTGGTAAAACCCAACAGAGACATTGTAACTGGGCCATGAGGATTATTGATACCAGGTCTCATCCTTTACCATTGGTTGCAAAATAAATGGTGGGGGGTCATCCTCTATTAATCGAGTAATAATTTAATAATGGTAAAAAGGATGTTTACGGTCTCGTACACTCCACCATCACCATACAAATCATTTCCCTCTAATACCAAACCTCCCCCGCACCCCCAAATAAGAAACCGGTGGAGTTGTTTTTTCGTTTTTGTACAGTATCCCATAGGATCCATGTATGCCATATATGGTAACATTTACCATTAATATACCTCAAATGTTAGCATATATACCAGCACCATGGATCCTATGGGTATGGCTTTCATGGCCCACTCAATTTCGACTGTAACATGCTGTAACTGAGATGTACATCCAGCCACGGCTACTGGGACTCAGGGCCGCTGCATTGGAGTCCTTCTCTGCTTGAGCCAATTCCTGGGCTTGGAAAAACGGAAGCGGACCGTGCCTGGATGCCTATTAAAACAATGAGAAAATCATGGGAACATCACAGGAAAATATGAGAAATCCCCGAATTACATGAAGGTTTCAAGCTGGGAAATGTCTCCATGGCTAGGAAATCACTTCTGAGCTGCCAGACATGATCCGCCTCTTGCTTTTCTGCCAAGTATTTCTTCTCGTCCTGCAGTGGTCGTTGGGATTAAACCATGGGGGTTCTACTTCCACGACATACATCGCTACATGACATTGTTTTAATTCCCAGAAGGTGCAAGTCATGAAGATACTGTCCGAGCCGCTCTGGGACGAAAAACAAACACCAAGGACACCACCTCCTTTCTTCAAAATGTCACAGCCTTCCTTATTTGTCCTTAACTTTTTCTGGCAAGGGGTCTGCTTTCTCATGCTTCTTGTCATCTTCGAAAAATCTTGTCCTTCCTTTCTATCCCTTGGCCGCAGATCATATTATTCTTTATTGCTGCTACTGTTACTGGTTTGGTTCAATCAAAGGATTGACATAGGATTGACATGTGCTCACCACATATTCCACCTTTTCTGGGCTATGTATGCAAAGTGAACAAACTCGATGAGTGGGTGATGCGCAATTCATAGATATTCATAGACCCCGGGGCACTTTGAGTTTTCTCAGTAGTACGTAAAAGTTTCCTTAATCATTGTCCTTGCTTGCAGTGTTTCTCGAGTATTGTTGATTGAAAGTCCACCACTATTGGGAGGACTCCCACACAACCAATCGAATAATCGAACATCCACCTACTCCCATGAATTTCTTTGATCGAATATTGTAGTATATATACTATTACATTATAATATAGATAGTTAAAACAAGAAGATTCAGTGTTCAAGGTTTCAATCATGTACCCAGAATCTCGCCGATGCTTCATCCATGCACCTTGCGGTTAATTCGTTCCGTTCACGAACACAGAAACGTGGGTGGAGTGCTTGCTTCCAAGCCGCTACGCAAAGCTGGGATGGCTTATAAGCCAACACTGGCCGTATTTTTGCTTCAAGGTTGGTGGGTTGAATGCTGCTGAATCTGCTTATCCCTATTTACTGCAAGCATCTGCAAGCTAGGTTCAATCTCCCCAGTACAATCATCTCCGGGTGCCATCGATATACCAGTGATATACCACGGGTGTCCTTGGAAAGGCGTGACTCACGTGCTTGCCTAGGCCAATCCATGAGGATAGGGAAAAGATGCAAAACGCCCTTAAAATTGTCCAGCACAACTCATTGCCCCAACAGGTAGGTGGATAGGTGATGATAGGTGAGTATCCTAATCAAATCTCATCAAGACTATTTTAGCAATACTTATGGGATGCTACAAATCTACAAGGTGCTCACATGTTTTCACCTTCTTCCCACGGCGAAGAGCTTCTCCCACCAGTGGGGACTCTGGATTGGAAAGCGGCTTTGCAACCCTCCAGAAGCGAATGCCGAAGCTGGCAGATGCTCCGAACATTTGGGCTCCACAATATGAAATCATCCCCAACTCAGTGGTGGTTCATGAACATGGCTTAACTTGGCTATAAACCCCCACAAAAACGGGCTAAAATATTCGAAAACAGGCTACCCATGGCTACCCCTCCAGTAATCAAACATGGCTTGACGGGTGATAAAGTCTCGGGTCCCGCTAAAGTCACCCTGAATCGATGGGAGCGGAGCGATTGTCGCCAGGGCACACGTTCTCCATCTCCTTATCCGCGATGGCCTTAGCTGCCTGGATGGCTTCATCCTTCTTCTCCTGGGGTATACTTCGGTATACGACTGGACTTCGGGGCCTCTCAATAAGTGGGAAGAATCAGGTTTATAATGATTTATTTCATGTATACTTAGAATCTTTGCCCACACTTGGACACATTTGGATCATTTTCGGTGTAGATGTTGGTAAATATTCAGCACCATGGAGCATTGGGGAGTCAATAAGTGGGGAATAACATCAATTACTATGTTCACTCACTATATGGAAGATCCGCTGTCAGATTCGTGGGCTTTCAAAAACATTTACTAATTCAAACAAATAACCTACCCCATGTTCCAGTAAGCCTTTGGGATTGAGCCTCTGGGAAACCTACTATGGTACCAGCAAGAATTTGAGAATTGCTAGAGATGCTTCTACTTAAACCTTTTGACGAATGAAAGATGGAACCCCAATTTATAGTCATTTAATTCCATCCCCCTGATATTCAACAACCCCGAAACGGTCCTAAATAAATATATATATATATATATGTGATTTCATCCCCCTATAAGTACAAAAAAACATTCTTTTTGAAGGCTATTTAAGGACTGAACGGGGGAAGGGATTTAACATATTTACCCTCTGGTAAACTAACATAGCTATTGAAAATGGTCCATTTATAGTGGATTTACCCATTAAAAATGGTGGATGATCTTTCCATAGTTACGTTAGTTTACCAGGGGGTAATCATATTTCACATCTTGGTTCCAGCAAAATCATCTTCCAGATCACCATCCCCAGCAAAAAGCTGCCGCGAATCGGCTCGGCACCGGCCTCTGTATCCCTCAAGCTTTGTGCTGCCTGCATATCTTTTTCGGCTTTGCGCCTGGGCTGTGGAAATGCTGTGGAATGCTGATGTTTCGGCAGCGGATGCCATTGGTATAGCCCAATTTATGGCAGTTTATGTCGGGAAAATGGTGATGAACATGATTAAACATTGCTGGATTTTAGGCAAATATGACCCCTTCCCATCTAAACCATCGCAGCAGTTGAACGGCATCTTGCCGGAATGGGATGGCTTTGTTCCCTGGAAGTCACCACTTTGCTGCCGGCACGTACTTGATCGGTGTTGCACCTCTCCAACTTATACTCAAATACTCACTTAAACTTCACGTCTAGTTGATTTAGTTGTACTTTTCTAACCCCAAAGCAGATAGAAAGAACACAAACTAATCAAAACAAATGGTAAATAACTAACACTATCCAGGTGTTCCCATGTATGGAATATTTACCACGCGCGGACAGAGGTCACGTCCCAGCAGGTCAGCAGGGAAGTGAAGCAATTGCTGTTCGGATCGGTCGATGTCGTACCATGGGGCATATGGGAATAGAAAATTGAGCATGTTCTTATTATTTCATTAATATGTGTATCTAAAGTTAAGACAATGTTTATTTTACGAAATTCAATGTCAGGTCAATAAGGTAACATTGTATCTAATGGTAGATTATTGAGATACATTGCCATCCTCATCTTTATCTATGATAATTGTTGTATTCTATCATCCTAACATTACTATGCCAACCTTAAGATGTTTACCATACATGGAAACCTTACGATTCCTGTCAATGAGGTCACCCTTGCCGATTTCCGGTTATCAAACATGACACTTGGCCCTGCTATAACTGGAAGCAATGGGAATTCAACTATGGCTGATTTTCCATTCCCACGTTTGATTAGAGGGTAACCCTAACCATTTTGCTCTTGACAGGACAAATTGGATGATCCCCATGGTTGATTTGTGCAGCTTGAAACTTTCATTTAGCTACTCGATTTTCAACTCTCATGTTTGATTACCCAAGGCTATATACATTCCTCATTCAACCAACCCCAAAGGTTAGTAAGCCCTGATTAGTGATATTAGTGCTTGTTGATGCTTCATAAGCCCTTGCTTATGCCCTTAAGTGATCAGCGCTTTCCATCATCCAACGTCCGGCGGTGTCCGTTCCAAAAAATCGGGGATCCCCAGTCGTCACCAGTCGGGTAACGCTAAATCCAAGGACTTGGATGTTTCACTGCCATTCATCACAAGCTCCCATGAAAAAGCACCATGAAATCACTAGGCTTAAAGCTCCATGAAATCACTAGGGAACACGGTCAAATATTCCCTCTAAATGGAGAAATGGAGGTTGATTCATGTTGATTCACTATAAATGGTAATGGTAATATGAGTAATATTCCCGATTCCTATAATCCCTTCTTCCTATTACTAAACTACCCCAAATGAAAAAAAAAAGTAGGATTGGCGTGGCACTTCCGTTTTTTTTGGTTGGGCACAATTGGATTCTTAACTGTTTATAATTGAGAATCAACAGGAGAACAGGATGGTGAAACAATGGGTTTTATTAGGGTCCCATCTCACAAGTTTTACATGTTTTTTATTATTAAGGTTGTCATTGGAATTTAGGGGAAAACTTCGAAATCCAGTTTTTGGCAATAGTCGATATAGATGTTTAATGGTTTGAATAAGGGATTCAGTCAAATTTGAAATCAATTTGTTGTTCTTATTCCGATGTTCATTGGAATATTAGGGGGAAGCTTCGAAATCCAGTTTTTGGCAATATTGCATATAGATTTTTAAAAGGGATTTAATCAATTTTGACATTGTGTGTTTTTTTCTTTAGGGTTTTCATTGGAATACTAAGGGCACCCTAATACAAAATACCCCCTAGTAATAAAAATAGATCACCGTGTTTACCATTTGGGGGGTGTTTTACTAGTAGGGAGAGAGGATAAAACATAGAGGTTGATTCACTATGAATGGTCATGGTAATATGAGTATATATGAGTAACAGTCCCTATAAATGGATGTTGATTCACTATAAATATGAGTAATATCCCTATAAATACAAGAAAATAATCATCCAATATTCCTCTATGTTAGTAGCAATCATTAGTAATATCCCCATTTTGGATAAATACGAGTAATGTTTCCTATGTAATCATCATGATCATCATCCAATAATCATCCCAGCCATCCCTAATAATCATCCAATATATAAATATCACTACTGGTTGGTGGTATACCTACCCCTCTGAAAAATATGAAAGTCAGTTGGGATTATTATTCCCAATATATGGAACAATAAAAATCATGTTCCAAACCACCAACCAGACTATAATAATCATCCAATAATCATCCTCCCATGAATCATTATAGGTTATTGGATGATTATGATAACCCATAGTAATCCTCTGGTAAACTAACATAGCTATTGAAAATGGCCCTAGAAATAGTGGATTGTTCCATTTTAAAAAAGTGGATCTTTCCATAGTTATGTGACAGTTTACCAGAGCCATGATACTTTTCATCATTATTGGATGATTATTGGATGATTATTGATCAATAAGCCATGATATTCTGATAACCCATTTTTTTGGACTAGTGACTAGTTGGTTGATAGCTTTCCCTACGAATGGCAACCATCATCCCAGCCATCCCAGCCATCGTCCCATCATCCCAACCGTACCGCGGAACCTGGCAGCTGCGAGCTCCTGGCGCTCCTTTTTGGCCTTGGCATCGTCATCCTCCGCCTACGGATGGGACGTTCGTGGAACCAGAAGGTCATGCGGGGGTTCCATAGTGGGGATTTCCCAATAGCTGGATGGTTTATTTCATGGAAATGTCTATGAAAATAGGTGATTTCTCCCAACAGCTGGATGTGGTTTTTGCGGAAAATTGGATATTGACATATTGACATAGATGATTTGGGGTCGTTTAATGACAAAACAGAGAGGATTTTTTTAACAGGCAATTAAGAATACTAATAGCAAGTATAATAGCAAGGAGTTAAATAAGGAAAGTATTTTTGTTGGGGGAAAATAACTGAGACATTGTTAGGTGTAACCAATCAGGGGATGTAATAGGATATCCGTGTATATGTAATTATATATGATATAAGCACAACTATATGTATTTGGTATGCTGGGAGACATTGTGATACCAAATCTAGATTGTGGTTTTTCACAAACCATCTGAGACATGAGCATCTCACATATCTCATGTAAGAAAGGGGTAAAGGTTGACGACTTCATCTGGTGTTACATGGAAAAGTCACCACGACAACAGTAGGCACATACCAACGAGCGGGAGTTTCACTAAAAAGATGATGATCTGACCTACATTCATACAAAATATCACTAGTCACCATGATTATAACTAGTCACTATTCACCATGATCTCCCATTAAATCACCATTTTCGTTGGCTAGCGACTCATGACCATAGCTGGGGACGCTTGGTACGCTTGGACATGAGCTAACAGCAGCTCTCTGGGTTTCCAAAGATGGAGGTTTCCAAAGTCATGGGGGTACCCCTAAATCATCCATTTCTAGATTGATTTTCCATTGTAAAGAATCCGGTTATTGGATGCTATTGGGGTACCCGACTATGGAAACCCCCATATGGTAGTGCCTTTTTGACCCCGGTCTTAGACCGCTTAGTCTCGACTTGCTCAGGTACCTACTATCCTACTTAGGTGTCTCAACGTAGGACTGACTGAACAGTGCGGCGCTGTTTCTTGTGGGGCTTCTGGGGCGGCACGCGATGCATTTGGGCTATCAAGTTTGGGGGCTGTGCAACCGAAAGTTCTACTAACTAACTCACTAACTAACTAACTAACTGACTGACTAACTAACTAACTAACTAACTAACTAACATAAACTAACTTTGTCAAACATATTCATGAGAAATGATGAGAAATGAGGAACACCATGGGATCTTGTGACATCTTGAGGGAACCCATGACCCCCTATGACCTTGGCCATCTTCGCTTTGGCAGCTTGGACCGCCTCGTCAAAAAATGCGCTGCTGACCAGCCGCGAAGAGCACGAAGATTTCGAAGAACAACGGGAATTCTGATGGATTTTTAACATGTTTTAACGCCAAAAACTGGATGTTCAACACCAAAAACATCTGAAAATCACCAATCACAGGGGATTTTATCAGGTTTTGCTTCAACTTGAATCCGCAAAACACTGTTTTTCTTTAGCCAGGGGTGAACCTAAACTTAAACTGGTGATTGGGCTAAGAACAATGTTGTCTTTTTGTGAAGCAGCAAACATTGGGGATTCACCCACCGACATGAACATTCACTGGGGATATTAACCAATGATTCTGGCATGCAAAAAAAAAACTCTTTGAAATCATTGTGGGGTTGTAGAAAATCGCTCAATGTCAACAACATTCAACACAATAGTTACCCTTTGGTTGTTTAACATAGCCATGGACAATCACCATTTTAATAGGTACATCATCTATAAAAGGGTCATTTTCCATAGCTATGTTAGATTACCAGCGGGTAGTTTAGCCAAGAACAATTATATAGTTCATTTTTGACTTCTGCTAGCAGTTCGGTCCCTGAGACCTGCCCCCCATGTTGACGAAAAAATCACACCTGAAACATCCTGAAACCAATGTTGAGTACTGAGGGACCCTCATTCCTGGTGGTTTAGTTCTCATAAAATGGGCATATCAAGTTGGATGTACATTCCATCAAATATCCTATTCGTTGGCATTACCCTCTGGTAAACTAACATAACTATGGAAAATCACCATTTTTAATGGGAAAACTCACTACAAATGGGCATTTTCAATAGCTATGTTAGTCATTACCAGAGGGTATCCTCTAAAACATGCTGAAAAACCAGCCATGGCTTCAGGTCCTATTCGTTGGCTCTCCGAGGTGTCCCGCCTGCTTTGCCTCCTGCTCTTCTGCAGCAATTTCTTGTGCCTGGAGCAGCGTCGCAGGCTGTCAGCCGGTTTTAAAGGTGGGTACACATAACCAAAAACGCTGATTTCACCGACAAACACGGTGATTTCATGGGATATCCTACGGATATCATGGACATATAAAGGAGATATACCCTGCTGTGTCATCAAACGTGGTTGGCGATGGAAAAACCGAAATAAATGAAGGTTTTAATGGGGATTCATCTACAAATGGTGGATTTTCCATTGCCACGTTTGATTACCAAAGGGTAATCAGGGTGTTGTGGACGATATGGACGTTCATGGCAAATATGTCACAAATCCAATATCATCTAGTGGATTCTAGTGGGATAAACGCAAACCAGCTATACCCTCTGGTAAACTAACATAACCATGCAAAATCACCAATTTCAATGGGTAAATCAATAGCCATTTTCAATAGCAAACTGCCAGTCATTACCAGAGGGTAACCAGTCTGACCATCAAACAGCGGCTCATGATGGATTCGGATCCCAACATTAGCCTTCCCGAGAAAGAATCAATGAATGTCCATCCCACGGTGAAGCAGCAATGCTATCAGTTGCACCCAACAAACAAGGCCCATCCGACCCACAGGTGCTAAGGTTGGATATCCAGCCCCAAACAGTCCAGATTCAGCCAAATGAATCATGCCTAGAGCTCAAACTGATAGCCCGCAACTGATGAGATCCATCTGGGAACAACTATCTCATGCACAGCAGCTTTTCAAGTCATCAAGTTCATGAAACTTATCACATCCACTCAAAAAAGAATAGTGTAATCTTCGGTATACACCAATATTCACATGATTCCCTGCTATTGTCGGTTGATATTTGATTTCCCATTTTTTGTTTATTGAAATCCAAACATGTTTGATCGAAATTGGCAACATATCCATCAAACAACTTGTAAAATCACTGAAGCACATAAATAAACACCCATATTCCCCAAACATGATATGTGATATCCCCATTCCCAGATTGGCTAAAAATCCCATATGAATTCACCAACTTTTTTTCAGGACGCCTTAAATTCTGCAGGGCCAAGGTACGAACTTCATGGCCTGTTGCGCTTGCAGCGCTTGTTGTTGTGCCTGCTTCTCCTGTTTCTGAGCACCCGCCACAATATCCTGCCACAAACGGGAGAAGTCCAGGAACATCCGGAAGGTGTTCATTCAATGGATTGGTTTTCTTGGGAAAATCTCAACCGGAAACCATGGTTTTGACCATCAAATATAGGGGGTTCCGGTTAGAATTTTCCCATCATCCAATTCCATTAAAATTGTGGAATCTTCCAGTTGTTCTATCATGTTGACCATTTAAAACACATGTTTTGGGAGGCTAATTGTTGAAAGAGAAGCACTTGTAAAATAGCATTTAAACGCATTTAAATATTAACTCATCCTGATCCGGTAGCATGGCAAGGCTGTTTGTCCTGGGCCTTTTTTCAGGTTTCCAAATACATATTCTCCATAGATCTGCATCAGCTTGTTGGCCAGTCAACAACTATTTCAAGTAATTTATCAAGCTTCAAAACCGAATGAGGGGCAGCAAAAATCATAAAAATCTGATGGTTGATCATCATTGTCTCATAGCTTCCCTACTGAAATTGCCACATATCTTAGCTATTCCCCCACTCTCAACCCCAACTCACCTGGCCGGCTGGCGCCGGGGCAGGTGCGGCAGACCCACGAAGGTTCGTAGGCGGTGCCGGCGCTGGCGCAGTCACAGACGTATCATCCGGTGAATCAGGGAGGCCCCAAACGCTGTCCTCAGAGATGGCTGGTGCTTGGTGACCCACCAAAATATACCCGGCCTGGTAATGACTAACAGTTTGCTATTGAAAATGGCCCATAAAAATAGTGGATTTACCCAGCTAGAAAATGGTGATTTTCCATAGCTATGTTAGTTTTCCAGAGGGTATCTGAAAGTCCATTGGCTTCTTCATCCTATGACTAGGTAGAATGTACAATTGAAAAAAACTGAAAGAACACCGAGCAGTGTTTTGCTGGTGCTGGGTAGAACAAATGCAAATAGGCAGCTACTGCTCGCTAATGCCATGCAACACATGTGTCTGTCCAAAAACTGGTGGACACCCTCCGGTAATCAAACGTGGCAATTGAAAATCCCCGAAGTAAATGGAGGTCGAAGTTGGGAAAATTCATCTATAGATAGGGAAAATCCAGCCAGCCATGGCCATGTTTGATGACACCAGAGGGTAACCCCAAACTTTCCCAAAACCACTAAGGCTTTAAGTCAATCGGAGACCAGGGTGATGCAACAGCTTAGTGTACCAATTTGTGTCATCCCAAGTCCTCTTGATTCTCACTGGGGAGTTTTATATGGAGGTTTCCTAAGTCATAGGGCTACCCCCAAATCATCCATCTCAATAGAATTTTCCCTTATAAACCATCCATTTTGGGGGCACCACCATGATTCTGGAAACCCCCATAGAAGTATGGGATCAATAGGAAAACAATCTGCAGTCTGTGTCTTAGAATTCAACCCATAGCCATCTGAAACCGACAAGTTTCCGCGGCAGTCAGTGTGGCAGTGGCCAAGAAAAAGGTCAAGCGCCTAACGACAATGAAACAGGATGTGGCTTTGTCTGAAAATGGGCTACGCTAAAATCCCGAATATCCAGGATTATCCAGCGGTTTTCATCCGTTTTCTGATTTTAATCACTTTATTGGCGTAGACATATACCAATCGCAGTGTATAACCAATCTTTGGACAAAGAGGTGTCGAGGGATTGTTGTTGGGAAATGTCTACGGGAAACCATGGTTTTTACTACCCATATCTACCCCCCATGCTGTTGAGAGTTTACTGCATTTTTTCTGTGTATAATATATATATAATACATATCTTCGTAAGATATGGCCATAGGCTTGGGCGCTCGAATCTTAAAACTGGCGGGCATGTATAGGCATTTCCCTGAGCCCATGGTAAGCAATCAAAGCTGTAAAGTGCCGTGCGCAAGTTACATGGAATATGGAGTATGATCATCCATGCCATGATAGCAATGCTTCTAATGGATATATTGACCCCAATGAATGAGGGATGACAATTCGCTTTGATGGCAAATAAACCCATTGCTGATTATAACTAGCCAGTAATGTATTTATATATATATCCCTATTCATATCCAATTAAATCATCATTTTGAATGGTTAAGCTTATTAAGCAGCTTTGAAAAAAATTGGTGCCACCACATCTCACACCCCAGCCTGGCCATTGCGTTTCAGCGTTTCTGACACAAAATGCACAGCTAAATACCAGCTGAGCTAAGCTCTGCGGCCAGCGGAAACGATTTTACCCTCTGGTCATTTGTGTGAAATCCCAATCTTTATAACCCATAGGATCCATGTATGCTATGTATATATATATATATATGGTAACATGGATCCCATCAATATACCCCCAATGTGAGCATATATACCATACATGGATCCTATGGGTAATATGTAAATCATCTATAAATCAATATAAATAATCTATAAATCGAGGAAAAACATATGGAAAAGGCAGGAAATGCCCCCATATGTTCACCGGCACAAACGGCTGAGGTGATTCCCTGGGGCAGCAGAAAACAGTTTGGGGTGAATCAAAATTGAAGGTCCGTGGCCCACAAATAATGTTAAACATGTTCGGATATGTCTATGATTCTATGTATTTCTACTTTTCTTGGGGGGTCAACCAGTCTTGACCCATACCTACGTGGTTTGAACTGTGGTTGGCATGCCGCTGCACACAAATTGGTGCATTTGATGCATGCACAATGTTCCCATAGAGGCAATTGCAATGGCAGACTGCAACCCTTGCATCTACAGCCTCAAAATTTCTATGAATACCAAAGGAACGCGTGCGTCCACTCGCAAAGTTGTCTTCTCAGATCTTCCAAGCCTTTCAATTTTCCAACCCCAGCCATGTCTTTTCCATGAGAGTTTTCGGGTACATCTGCCGCAAGGAATCAGCTTGGGTTTGGGCCGCTAGGACATGCACCAAGGCAATCCAATCCAGCAACCAGCTGCACGTTTGGTTGATGTGATTGATGGCTGAGTGATACAGAACTTGACACGAACGTTCTGCTCATTCTTAAATAGCTGTCAGCCTTTACACAGTTGTTATAAAATCTGGCTGCCTGCGCAATCTTTCCAGGATTCCATTACCTGCAAACCACTAGGAAGAATAAAACAATCAGTTTGAGTCCTCGTATATTACTATCTGGTAGATCAAAAGCGTTACCATGGGAACAACTATTTGAAACCACCAGGCCTTGCTTCAGAATGTTTACCTGGAACCAGTAAACCTCCACAATTCAGGTCAAGGTGAATGGTTGACAAAGAAAAAAGCACTGTCGTTGAAAAGATCAGGACAGCCGTGTTCACTTGTTTGCACGCAAACACAGTCTAAAAAAGCAATATATATATAGTTTGAACGACAAAAGAACAAACTCTAGATATCAATAAAGTTATGTATATATATATGTTTAAATATAGCTATATTTATATTATATATATGTACAGTTTTACACTATGTTACATAGTTATGTGTATATATGTATAGTTATATATGTACATACATATATATATATACTGTAGTTATATCTATATAGTTATACATAGTGACATAGTCTCGTATAGTCATATGTAGTTTTATATGGTTGTATGCGGTTGCATTGTATAGGGTTATTGTTACATTATGTGTACATATGTGGTTGTATAGACATGTGTACACACATATATATTTGTACGTATTTATGCAGTTAAATAAAATCATGCAAATAAGTCTATGTATATGTAATTGTATCTACACATATAATAAGTTATAGTTACATATATACATATATGCAAAGAGAGAGCTATTAATATATAGTTCTAGATGTTCTTGTGTCTATCTTGAACACAGATGTATATGTATATGTATATGTATATATTTATAATACAGATAAAAATAAATAGTTGTTATTTCAAACATGTACGGATAACATATTTAACCTAAAACAGAGAAAACAACATGTGATATAAATATATGTATATATGATATTGTATTACAATGTATTACATGGTATCATGGATTCGGTGATGTCTCTGTGGCCAAATCCATCGTCGATGTTTCCCCTTGCGATGGAGTTGAATTCAAATTCTGTCATGTGCCCCCTCGAAAAGGGGTTCCAATCACAATATATCACAATATTGTCAATGATTTTTCCAACTCATGTCCTTTTTTGGTGAAATGGGCTTTTTGAGGCTACTCAAAAAAAATAAAACTGCCAAATTCATCTGCACTCTGCGGCAAAGCCAGCGCAGCGCGACTTGAGTTGTTTTCTGGATGCCTGTTTCATCGTCAACGCTGGGGATGTGTGAATGGGTGTATTCTGTATATTTCTATATATGAATATGTATACAATTGTGTGTGGATATTATGTGAAGTATATAATTACTTATATATCTATGATTGATTGATTGTATATACCATACATTCATGTATGCATGTATGCAAGCAAGAAAGTAAGTGAGTGAGTGAGTAAGTAAGTAATCAACTAAATAAAATAAGTAAAATATACGTGTATATATATATATATATACATACTGGTCAGGTACATGTGTATAATATTATTATTATGGGATAGTTTTTGCTGGCAAACTATGCATGGTAAATCAACATATCTATTTCGATGGGCAGTGAAACTACTGAATAAAGGGTGCCTGAAAGGGTCACAGACCGTTTTCACTGACTGAATATAGCATGTGTGTATATATACTATAATGATATATAATATAACAAAGTGGCTTGTAGCAACGACTTACTCAGACATACTCATTTTGTAACATATCAGTTATCACACTTCCCATCTATTTACCTACCATAATCATCATCTCATCATCCCACCATCCCAGCCGCCTATGCCCCACAGTAGAGCCGTCGGCAGTGCTGCAACAGCGGCTGCGTGACTCGTCCACCGCGCTGTTTCAGCCGCGCCAAGAGCTCGGCATCGCTGGAGTCGCGTAGTGCTGCAGCGAAGCCCTGACGCAAATTGATGAAGCTAAATGATTGAAAAAGGATGTAGTTTGATATCATGAATATTGGGTTGATTTTGTTTGATACCTAAAATGAAACACACATATGAATATGATTTAGTTGCATGTTTAAGTGGATTCTAATTAAATCGATGGGTTTTTGAAGGATACAGAATAATTTCCATGTGATGCTCAAGAAAATCGGATTGGAAATTCAGAAGAAAATGGGATCGGAATTTCGAGAAATTGGGATTGAAGAATCACAAACAATTGGGAGTCGACCATCAAGAATGGTGTCATGAGTCATGACCATCAAGATTGGTGATGTTAACATCAACAACTTGGTTTTTAAGCAATGAACATGACACTTTCAAATCACATATTGGTACTCTGGCCTGTGTTTAACATAGTCAAATAGTCAAGTGCTATTTGTGGAATTTTTGTACCAATTCAATAGTCAAATCCTTTTACCATCAAGAGAAGCAATCCACATAGTCAAATCACTCTATCAG
>Ga0126342_10010446_pt1 | contig 16608 bp, 19 predicted proteins | sample Cyp1metagenome_FD_92528 | JGI IMG/M metagenome (GOLD analysis project Ga0126342, IMG submission 92528) | Coral microbial communities from Lord Howe Island, Old Settlement Bay, Australia - Cyphastrea 1 metagenome | ecosystem: Host-associated > Invertebrates > Cnidaria > Coral ... | reverse complement strand
TTTTTTTCCATGTTTGCCACGCAAAAGAGGCGGAGACCCAAGGGACGCCAGGGCGTGCATCCGACCCCTTGGCAATGCACATTGTCCCACGCCTGCCACGCAAAAGAGACGGAGACCCAAGGGACGCAGGGCGTACATCCGACCCCTTGGCAGTGCACATTGTCCCACGCCTGCCACGCAAAAGCGACGGAGACCAACCCCAGGGCGTGCATCCGACCCCCAGGGTGAGTGTGAGGGTGAGTGTGAGGCTGAGTGTGTGTGTGTGAGTGAGTGAGTGAGTGAGTGAGTGTGATGAGTGGGTGTGTGTGTGAGATGAGTGAGTAGTGATGAGGGAGGAGGGCGGGAAGAAGGAGCGGATACAGAACTAAAAACAAAAACCCCACACGTCAATGTGGGGAAAAACTCTTCTGGATTGGTGTGAATTACTGGGAGGTCCTGGCAAGGGCCAAATTGATCAGGACAGTTGCTGTCGTGGAATTTTCAAAGCAACACTGGATACCTTTGGCATTGAAGATATCCTCGTAGCGAGAGATGCTCATTGGAGCCATGGTTTGGTGGAGATAAGAACTTTGATGTTGAAGGAAATTATTGCAAAAGTGGCGCAGGAGTTTGAAGCAAAAGGCCCTTTGCTCATGCGTGTGGTGATGACCCAATGTGCCCACACCATGAGCCAGTTGGCCAACAATCAAGGTTTCTCTCCAGCTTAATGTGTTCTTGGGTGATTACTGGGAGCCGACTGCGCCCAGCCATGCAGAGGAATGACTTCCTGATGGAGCGTCGTTTTCACCTTCAACAACTTTGTGAAGAAAGTCTTGCAAGGCGAGTCACAACAGCGCCTTGAGGCGTGTCTTGCTTTCACAGGTGAGGAGACAGCCTGGTCCCTTCGAGCTCCATTGCATGGTGATGTAAAAGAGAAAGATGGCAAAACATGCTATGCACCATACATGGCATGGCCCTGCACGTGTCATTGGCAAGGATGTGAATGGCTATTGGTTGATTCACCGTGGCATGCCAGTCCTTGCACATGCCAGCAGCATGCGGCATGCCATTGAATCTGAGATGTACAGCAATCCTGGTGCAGCCCCATGCAGTGGATGATGATGATGATAATGATGATGATGATGATGAAGATGTTGATGATGATGATGATGTTCCAGATGATTATCCAAAACCTGGAGGTCAGCGCGGGTTCCTCGACCTTACCAAAGAGATCCCTGACAACCCAAATGAAAGCTTGGAGGATCTCGAACCCCGCTCACGTTTTGGAGGTGGACTTCCGATGAGTCATCCAGATCAACCACCAGACCAAAGCTTTGAGCCACCGGATGTTCCATATGATCCTCAAGAGGAAGAGTATGAAGCTGAGGACTTGCTCAACCCTCAGCGTCTTCCTGAAGATTTGCAGATGATTGAGAACAAAAGTGATGGCTGGCAAGTTCGTGCTGGATATGGTCCCACTCTCCTCAAGAGCAATCCCAAGAACTTTGTGTGGTCCCAACTATTTTTCCTGAATCGGAACTTCGGACCACATGGCTCAAACTGTTCGATGGATGGTTTAAATCTGAGGACATGATTGAGTGGAAAACCTTGGGTAATCCAGAGCGATCCCTTGAGCAGCCGTGTGAGAAGATGATCGCAGTTTTCAATCGTCTCGATGCTTCCAGGACACCTCCAGTGGATGATGATGAACCTCCCAATGTGTTTTATGATGACAAGCTGGAAGAGAGACGGCCGAAAAGTCTTTCAAGATCTTTAAGGAGACGGAAAAGGCGGAGGAAACAGAAGTTGATGGATGCCACTCAACCTGAAGAACCTCAAAGCCAACAAAACTTTGAGGAACAATCAACTTCTGAAGATTGAAAGAGAAAAGCCTTGGATGATGTTCCTTTATCCTTGCGGAGAGATGGCGGTGATGATGATCCATCCAAACTGGCCAGTCATGAAGAAGAACATGATGCTGGTGAATCGAAACATCATGATGCCGATGATGAGGCGGAAACAGACTTCATGGTTTTTCTTACTGAAAGGTTGTTTGACCACCACGAGAAGCGCAACAGGCATGTGGAATACAACCACATACGTGTCTATGAGCAGTTGAAAGAGTTCTCCAAAGAGGTCATAGATGATGCTATGCAACGTGGCCTTGACAAAGAGTTTTCAACGAGGGACAAGTTTGAAGTTTGAAGCCATAGAAGTGATTCCTCCATCTCAAGCCGGGGAGATCCGCAGAAAGGAGAAGGACAAGGTGATTAGCTCACGTTGCGTTTGGACAAAGATGGATTCAGAAGATGGCAAGCTGGAAATGGAATGTCGCATTGTGGGGCGTGGTTTCCAAGAACAATTTGATGAACATCTCCGAAGAGACAGCCCTACATGTTCTCAGTTGCTGGTGAACCTTATTTGTTCAATTGCTGCAAGCCGTGGCATGAAACTGACAGCGGCAGATGTTAGAGGTGCTTTTCTTCAAGGTTTGAAGATAGAGAGAGAGAGAGAGCTGTACTTTGAATTGCCTTCCAACTTGGGCAAAGCAGTCACTCAGAACATTGAGCCTGGTTCTTTGCTGAAGCTAAAGAAGAGCATCTATGGTGTGAATGATGCTGCAAGGCAATGGTATCAATCTTTCCGTGCCATCCCCATGCAACTCGGATGGGAACCTCTGACTTTCGAAAATGCAGGTTTTATTTTTCGTGACAAGGTTCCTCGTGCAATCATGGCTTTACACGTGGATGATGTTTTGCTGGCGATGGATGCTGAAACATTCCCTGAAGAATGCGAGAAGCTTGAAGCTGATTTGAGATCTTCTGTGGAATGGGGAAGCTGGCAAGCATGCGTGGATGAGCGTGTGAAATTTTGTGGAAGGAGCTGTCGTCAATTAGCCGACCACACCATTGAAATCGATGTGGATGACTACGTGAACTTCATGTCACCATATCGAGTGAGTCGTGAAAAACTGAAACCAAGAGACCCTGCTCTTTCACCAGATGAACTTCGTTCTTTCAGAGGAATTTTGGGTCAACTCCAATGGAATGCACGAATAGCTGGATACGATTTACAATTTGCAGTTAGCCAGTTGGCTAGTCAGCTGAAAGGTCCGACAATTGGTGATTTAGCCGAAGCTGCAAAGCTGGGTCGTGTGATCCAACAGGAGCGCAAGGGTCGCAAGATGGTTTTTCGTCCTGGACTCAATTCAAAATTGGTGAGATAGAAGTGATTGCGGTGCATGATGCAAGCTTTGCAAATACTGAAGGCCATAAGCCTCAGAAAGGCCATTGGATAGCACTTGCAAACAAAGAGATGCTACATGACAAGACCGAGCTGCATCGCATGCACATGTTACAATGGCACTCTGGAAAAATACAACGTGTAGTGCGAAGCACTCTCCCAGCTGAAGCTTATTCATGTTCCGAAGATTTGGATTCATTGAATTTTCTGCGTGGGACGTTGTGTGAAATGTTGCAGCCGCAACAAGTTCCTAAGGAGTATGCCAACAAGCTCCATACAATTCCTGGTGTTTGTGTCACAGACTGCAGAAGTCTATATGATTGCTTGCATCCCGAGCGGACTTTGCTCTCGGACAAGAGACTGAGTTTGGAAGCAGCTATCATCAGACAATCACTGCAGGAGAACATAGGGATTCACTGTGTTTCGACAGAGCGACAACTGGCGGATTGTTTAACAAAGACTTTGGGAAAGAAAGGACTTGGCTATGTTCAGAAAGTTCCCTGGATGCTCGGTCCTGATCCCCGAGTTGTCATCAAGCGTGAGAGACTTCGAGAAGAGCCGAAAGCCAAGCAGCAGTCAACAGCAATTATTCCAAAAGCCGCAGTGGAATGGCCTCAAGCACACTTTTGGTGACCACGATAGCAACTTGTTTCACAGAGGTTGAAGGAAGTGCAGGTGAAGAGCATCGCGTATTCCCAACCAACTGGTTAATGATTGTGGCAGTGACGGCCGCGATTTTGTGTGCTGGCATTTTGCTGAGCTACCGGGTGCACAAGCGGGTGTTGAAAGTGGTGACGCTGCGAGTGCTCGAGAAATTCGAGCAATGGTGCTTTATCTCATTTGCAATGTGGTTTTGTACAATTCTGGCTTTTGCGTGTGGTGACCTATTTGGAGGAGTTCAAACCAAGGGCTGGGAGTTTGCAATGTACATTATTCCTACTTGCATCGGGTGCTATTTCACGAAGGGTTGTGTTGATAAGATGTTTCTGGCAATGATGCAGGCTTTTCAACATGAGCAGCGGGGGCATTCTCCAACAAGTTGCCGCTGAAATGAAAACCTTGACTGAAGTGGTTACAGAACTGGATCGGAACAACAGAATCCGACTTGAGAGTCGGTTTGAAGGTGTTCGTGTTTATCTCAATCATGCGATGGGTGATTTTCAGCACAACCTCACATATGCCGTGGATGGAATAGCAACAAATGAAAGACCTCTCCACGACATGATCGAGACAGTGCATGGCATGAACTATCGTTCTTTGGATGCACTGCATGCGAGAGCTTATGCAATCTATAGAGGAGTGAGAAGGATAGTCATCGGCAATGACCTTCCAACATCAAGTATGGGTTCAGAAGCAAGAGCTTCAAATCTGAGAAGGAGATTTCATAGATACAACCTGGCTGGTACACCAACTTCCAGTCCTGATGAAGATGAATACTCCGAGAACGAGCCAATTGATGATTATCAGAATGAACTTTCAATGTCGGATGTTTTGAGGGCAAGCAACCCTGACATGGACGATGATGCAATGATGCAACATCTGATAGCTGGAAGGGATGAAGCTGTGTCTGAAGGAGATGACGAACGTGCTAGAAGCCTTCAAAGACTTATCAGCCTGATCCATTTCGAAAAGCCACCGGAAAGCCCAGGACAAGTGGACTGAGACCTCATCAACCAACAAAAACTTTGAGGAACGTCAAGTTTCCAAATAGCCAATTGGTCACGAGGACATCAGTCATGGGAGCATGGCCGCATGGGACATTTGTGGCACTTAGCAGAGGTCTCACTTTCGATTACCGCAGGCCTTGAGCGATTGGATCAAAAAAGTGCCTATCGTTTGCGCGCTTCGCTCTTTGCAGTACTTCCTGTGTGGAGCACAGAAACCCTAGAGGTGTCGTACCTGTGTACTTTTTGTCCGGAGGAAAGAAATCCTAAAGGCTTTGTACCTGTGTACTTCCTGTGTGAAGCGAAGAAACCCTAAAGGCGTCGTACCTGTGTACTTGCTGTGTGAAGCAAAGAAACCCTAAATGCGTCGTACCTGTGTTTTCTGTGTGAAGCGAAGAAATTCTAAAGGTTTCATACCTGTGGACTTCCTGTGTGAACAGTAATATCAACTTTTTGGTCAGCCCATCTTTCTCAAATTGTGCTCTACTTTGTGTTTTCCTGTGGGATCTTGTCCCGAATTGAACTTGTTTCTCACTTTGTGTCCGTACCTCGGATTTATCATGTGATAATTTTGTTTCCCGTCTAATTTTGTAATCGCATATGTACATGAACGTGTGTCTCACGGTTGATTCCACCCTGTTTGACTCTCCATTTGGCAGGGCGGAGGGTGGTAGGAAAATTTGTTAGTATTGATTTATTGTAAAATTCCACCAAAATTTCATTACTGACAAACCAAGGACTTGAACTCTTGTTGTTTGGGGTCGATGTTCTAGTAAAAGGATGGGTGTATTTCACAGTTGCGCAACTGCGCACTGATGTGAGCAGGTGTCCGGGCAAGAACTAGCAGAACCGAAAATTCTAGGACTTGGCGGCAGTCGTACATGTACCGGGAAGAATCAAACGGTTCCGTGCGCAAACAAGGTTTTGGACCCATTTGATCCAGAGTTTGCCAGCGTCGCTGGAAATTAAAGTGTCATGGTCCATGGTGTCATGGACATCACCAGCAAACATTGAGAAATCATACTCTGGGTTCTTAGCCATAGATAAACATAAGGTTGTGATTGTGCTCTTGTTGTGACCATGGCGCCCTTTCCCACTAGGTATTGCGCAAAATATTGGAATATACAGTGTACCGTACACCTTGACATACTTGTCCCTGCAGGAATTGCTGAAAATGAGGTAGAAGAAGGTTCCTCTATGCAAATTCACTTTTGCGAAATTGGATTTTGCCAATGGGAATGACGAGAACATTGTGCTAGATCGAGTCGTGGAACTAGGCTGTGGCGTTCGGTCTGATTTTCAGAGTAATGGATTGATCGCTGAGACTCGAACTTTCCAGGCGAAGATAATCAGGAGGAAGACAAGGAGGGTGATGCAAAGGAAGGCCAGTCGGGTCAATGCCGGGGTTGCGCAAATGAGAACTTTGCAGATGTTCTTTTAACATTTAAAAATTTGTTCATATTCTTTTGGCTTTAGCAGCCAGGAAGACGGAGTTTGTGAACATTTGCACTTTTGTTCTTATCAGCAATTTTGCCTGTCGGCTCTGCGTCTTCCCTAAAAGCCATGGATATTTTGGTAGAAAAGTCTTTACAGATCCTTGAGGAACAACACATGCTTATATCCAGTGGTCTCACCGTGCACAGGTGAAGATGGGAAAAAGAAAAAGAAGGAGAAAAAGGTGCTGGCGTCAAACAACCATGTATCAACAACATTTTTTTGTCATCTCAAAGGATAAGTCCCACACTGTATATACAGTTTAGGGGCAAGTTGCTGGCACTCAAGGAATTGAGAGTGAAGGGTGAGACTGCGAGACAGAAGTCAGCTTGCCCTAAGGATTCTCTAGATGCACTTTCAACTCTCCCATTCCGAGCACGTTGAATATTCCCAAAGGAGAGAAAGGCCAAAGTCGTCAAAGACGAAAAGATGGGCCAAGTAAAGGATGAGGAAACGGCACTCCTTTGTCATTGGAAAGCGTAGCTACTCTAGCCTATATTTCTGGCGCAACGATCCCTTAAAGACCATTTGTGCCAGCGCTGAGTTCCAAAATCTGCAACGGGTTACGTCTGGCAGTTCGAGGACTTAGACTGGATTTGGATTGGTGGCGCGGACGCCACTTGAAAGCAGCGGCTTGGGAACGACTAGTCTAGTCTAGGGTGAATGCCTCGACCTTGCATTCACAAGAGAGGGCGCATTCAAGTTTACCAATAAGGTACAATAAGGTACGATTCAAGATTATTCCATTATCTTGATCGGGGAGGACCTGCAAGCCCTTCTCCTCCAAGGATGCTAGAGATAGAGAAGCATTGGAGAAAGCTAAGATTCGGTGCACCTCTGTGGGCTTGGCGGGATTCTGTGCGATTGGCAGAGATGGAAGATTCTGTCAATCACCGCATTTCTTTTGCAGATACTAGACAGAGAGATGTTTGAGGCCCAAGCGATCTGGACATGTCCCTTAAAAGACGCTATCTGAATCTTGAATCGCTGTGGGGACCTACCAAACGGCTTTGAAAGACCAGATCAAATGCTGATTGAAGTTTTGCATCACTGGAGGTATGTTCTTAACTGCACACCTGTTCGTTCCAACGGTGGCGTGGCAAACTTCTATGAAAAAGACAGTCAGGGGCCAGGGGAAGCAACGTTGGTTGTGATGTCGTGGTCCATAGCAGGGGAAGGAAATTATCAGTGCAACACAAAGGAACAGGTTCAAAAGAACATACACGGTGGCAACTGGCAACAGTACTCGGTAGCCACAGATGCACAGGATTTAGTGAATGGATTCTTTGTTCTTCAATCATCCCTACTGAGCAGATCCTAGCACCAAAGCAACTGCTTTCTGTCAGGAAGAATTGCAGTCTCATCCCGAACTGTCCAACCCCTGAAAGCTAGATCGTGGCAGGACGCCACCATGCGGATGGAATACTGCAGAGTCTCCATGGGTGACAACGCAACAGAAACCTTGCAGTCACGTTTCGAGGTGTGGTTGTCACTAGAGAGTATTGCAATTGCTGACCAGATGCTTTCGCCTTTAGATTAGGGAGTGGGATTGGTTCGGATTTTGCCGTAATGGAAATTTGATATCATATTGCAACGGACACCACTGGGAGAGACCTAACCCACGGAACTTCAGCTACAGCTGATTGTTGAACATCTGCAATAGGAAGAGGAGTTGCTTTCTGGTAGGGGGGTTTATTGAGGGATAGGGTGCTGAGATTTTGTTTTATAGCTTGAAATGTGGTCGAAATCAGCCGAGCTGAGCTGGTCAAGGCAAGTTGGGCCTTCTTGGAAAAAGCCCGTATTCGTGAGGTGTGGGCATCCAGGTGGATAGGATTTGCTGTAATTCCCCCGATTCCTCCAGCAAATCCAATTTGGTCGCTGTTTGACAAGAAAATACTTGGAAGAGCAAAAAACATGGCGAGGTTTCCCAGACTTCCGGTGTTCCAAGCACTCTGTTGGGAGCCGTGGCAGGACGGATCTGTGCTCATCCATTGCCAGCAGGGTGTTTCTCGTAGTGTGCCCTGCACTTGGGATCTGAAATAGAGTTGGTCGATTCGAGTTGCACACAGAGGTTGTATTCCACTGTTTCGGTGTCACATGATGTCATGTTGTTAACAAACAAAGAGCGGTGAACTCAAATCATTTGAAATGTTTGAATCGGAATTGAAAGCCAGCGCTGGCAGTCCAATGCGCACCACGCCCCAAATGGAGCACTTAATTTCAAACACAAGTATTTTCATGGAAACCTGAGATGCACCGAGGTCAATGGCAATGTCCTACATGATGAAGTACTATAGGATGTGGCGCAGTCTCTGTCCATTCAATCAAGACGGTTTTGGTATGTTACGATTGTATTCTTACATATTCTTACAGCTGCAGAAGTTTTTTTTCCTCTTTCTCTATCTTCCTCTGTGACGACCTTTTGAATTTACCTTGATTCTGACTGCAATATTTGGATTGGAGCTGGGTCTGGCATGGATGGCATATCACTGTGGCAATGATCTGGGAGGTTTGCAACTTCAATGGACGATGTTGAAAATTTGGATGATTGAAAGGCCAAAATCTAGTGGTTTGCGACTTTGCTTTCCTCACACGACATGACACTCTTATGCCTCTATGCCAGACAGGTTATATGTGCATGGTCCGTCCATTCTGATATCTCATCACACAAACGTTGGGAGGGCTATGAGAGCCACGTTAAGTTTCATGTCAATCTCTGTATTGCGTTGCACCACCAATTCAGAAACTCAGCTTGGTTCGACTTGAACCACTCAGCTTGAACCACACGGCGTTTCCCGTTGCCCTTGGACCCATGGCCTGTGCTCGGAGCTGAGACCCAGGTTTTTGAACCCTTCACCCGCAGTGTTTCACATGCTGTGCTAAGCCCTTGCGCTAAGCCCTTGAGTGAAGAAAGTGTAAGCCGGAAAAGGCTAGTCTTTTACGGATGAAAGAGGGTTCACTTTTTTGATTGGCATTTCTTGAGTTTTGCTTGCTTTCCGGTCTGGTTTCCATGCTATTTGCTGGATTTTGGAGCCAAACAAATCCCAATTGCAGGGTGTTTGCAGCTGGCTTTTGTGTCTCTTGCGGATTTCGTAGCTTCTTGGCTTTTGGCTGACTTCTTGGCTTTTGTCATATATACCGTATATACCTATGCATACGTATGTGTATATATATATATATATACATATGCATACGTACGTGTGTGTGTATATATATATATATATATACATACATACACATGCGTAGTATATGTGTGTGGATATATATATATATATATAATTTTTATAAAATAGATATTTGCCTTCGTGTCTTCCTGGGATTCTGACTATTGGCTCTTGTTCCCCAATAGCGATAGCTTGGGGTTGTTAACTCTAAAGGCGGATGGGCGCCATCGGGTTCCCGGCTGCCGGCCTGGGCGGTGTCTCGGTGGTGTCTCGGTGGTGTCTCGGTAGTGGTCTCGGTAGTGGTCTCGGTGGTGTCTCGATGGTGTCTCGGTGTCCGTGGTGTCTCGGTGATGTCTCGGTGGTGTCTCGATGTTATCTGGTGGTGTGTTGGTGGTGTCTCGGTTGTCTCTCAGTGTTGTCTCGGTTGTTTCTAGTTGGTGTCTCTAGTTGGTGTGTCGGTGGTGTCTCGGTGGTGTCTTGGTGGTGTCTTGGTTGTCTCTTGGTGGTTCGCTGGTGTCTCTTGGCGGTGTCTCGCTGATGTCTCGGTGGTGTCGCTGGTCTCGGTGGTTGTCTTGGTGGTGTCTGAGTTGTCTCTTGTGGTGTGTCGCTGATGTCTTGGCGATGTCTCGGTGGTGTCTCTGTAGTGTCTCGGTGGTGTCTCTGTGATATCTTGGTAGTCTCTCGGTGGCGTCTGAAAGGTGTCTGCATTGCGTTGTGCTCTTTTGATGGTGTCTCGTTGCCTTCATGGTGTCGAGGCAGTGCCTCGGTGGTGTCTTGGTGGTGTTTCAACGGCTTCCATGCTGACATAAGGTGTTCACTGTTTCTTGGTCGTATCTTGGTGGCGTCGTGTTGGTGGTGTCGGGGCGGTTGTGTTGGTGGTCCTTGGTTGTGTCTCTGTGGTGTTTCCCTGCGCGTCGCTCAGATCTTGAGTGTGTTTTCTCGATTGGTCGCGCCATGCAGCAGGTAGTCTTCAACGGTTGCATGCTGCCGTCATTCTGACCAGAATGATTGCTGAAGATGACGGTGATAATTAGGAAGAGGATGATGGTGATGATGATGGAGTTGGTGGCATGGATGATGATGATGATGATGATGGTGATGATGATGATGATGGTGATGATGATGATGATGACGATGACGATGACGATGATATCGATGACGATGACGACGATGGTAGCGATGACAACGACCCTGTTTGCAGGTTTGGGTTGAAGCGGGGGGAGGGATGGATGTTGACCTATGTTAGGAAGTAACATACTTAATGACTGCGTATGATGCTTCTACCGAAGCAACTGCGAACATTCCTTCATGCCACGCAGCAACCAGGGCAGTGGGCTGCTCACCTCGCCAGAGGAGTTGACATACCTGCTGCATGCTACACTGTAGCTGCTACACTTGCACCGAAACCTTGGCGCGAATTTTTCAGAGGAAAAAGGTACTAGAATAAAAAACCAACAGGAAAGAAGGAGATAATCTCTACAGGAGGAAGGGAAAAAAGGAGGGAGGGAGGGAGGGAAGGAAGGCCTAGCTCCAAAATGCTGCGTGCATGTTGGTTTCAAAAGGTGGCAAGGACCGTGCAGTTTACGGATTTTAGCCGCAACACGCTGCAAACACCATGCCACTATGTGCAATGTGCAAGTGATAACTTCAAGATGTTGCGAATACCATCCACTTGCAGGTTTGAGCTTCAGAAAGTCGCAAAAATAGCATCCAATTTAAAGGCGTCAACTTCAGAATGCTGCGCGTGCCATGCGGTTTACCAGTGATAATTGCAACATATTGCAAAGACTATGCGATGCATTAAAATTTGCCCCAGTATGCCACACATACTGTGCGAGTAATAGTTTTTGGTTCTAAATGCTGCAAGCATACTGCAGTGTACAGATTTTTTGCTTCAGAGCGCCGTGAAATCACAACGCAGTTGTCAGATATGATTCCAAATCTTGCAAATATCATGCAATTTGCCGATGTTAGCTTCGCACTGCTGCGAAATATTGCCCGATGGCACAGCTCCGTGCAATGAACTGATGTTGCATCATACCAGGCAGTGTACAGGTGCTAGCTGCAAAATGCTGCAAAGTGCGGCAAATACTACGCAGCTTAGAGTTTCTAAAAGCAAAACAGAGGTGCTTTCACAAAGACATGTTTTTACACAGATGTTTACACATACACATGCATGTCTCCACAAATTGTTTTTACACGCTAATACCTTCACGCACAAGTGTTTTTACACAGGGATGCTTTTACAGACAGACGCTCGGGTACTTCTACACGCAGATGCCTTCACACAGCGATGCTGCTACAGAGGAATGCTTTCACACCCTTTTACACACGGCTTCTTGTGACACAAAATAGCCTTTACACGCAGAAGCTTTTACAGTCTAGAAAAACACCCGGGCCTTTATCCTTCTCTCGAGACATAAAATGCCTGTAGATTTCAATGTGGCAACAGACTCCTCCTTTTCGGAGGTCTGAAAACCGTGGCACTCTTCGCAATTTGTGCCCTCCAAAACACTAGGCTCAAGGCATTCTATTTGTCATGGCCTTTTGACTTCTGATTTCTATACAGCACGGCCATCACGCTCGAAGTCAGGCCTCGGTTCCTGTTTTGATGTTGAAAACAGGTTCCAGGGATTGGTGATACCAGGATCTACAACCCTAGTGGCTGAGCTGTTCCCAGCAGCCGCTGATGCTCCATGCAAGCGCTAGCGTGCCGTCATAGGCAATGTCGTTGGATCGGCAGCAGCATCAGGTCGCGAAGATCGGCCAGCAGCAGCATCATCCACCACTGCTCCATGCGAGCCCGATCGTGATGTCAAAGGCAATGGTGTGCCCAAAGAGGTCTCTGCAGTGCCCGATCGTGAAGGCATACACCGTGGTAGAGAGCCCGCTGCGCTGCTAGAGCCCGATTGTGTCCTGCTCCCATTTGAAGAAGCGCTCACAGCCATGGTGCTAGAGCCCGAATGCCTTGTCAATCTCAGAGATTTTTGTGAGATGACGACCTTCGTCTCGTCACATCATCTATGCCGTGCTCCAGTGCACTCCTCCTCGGGCTCATCTGCAGGTTCGTTCTCCTTCTCCGATGCCTCTGACACTACTGTCACCTCTTGATCACTTCGTGCGATGATTTCTTCTAGCCGCCAGCTCTTGACGCACTTCTTCTTCTGTTGACATCCGGAGTCTCTTCAGGCAGCACTGAGTGACTTCGCACAAAAGTTGCCCAGCATAGACTGCACCCAACATCATCAGAATCGCGCCAGTCACCAAAATAGGTGTCAGCTCGCTAGATTCAGTGCCCTCCACATCCCTCGCTTTCGCAGAAGACACCAGCAAGCTACCCACCATGATAGCCCTCATGGCCTTTTGACCGTCTCCTCCTCCAGCATGAGCTCTTTCGTTGCCAGCTTGGGATACATCAGGCTTCACCGGGGTGGATCTTTTCATGCCCAAGTCCTCCACAAATCTGAAGAATGCCTGACCGTTGAGCTGTTTGGTCAGTCCACTCCAAGAAGAGCACGTAGTGCCATTTGCCAGCCCAATCGCCGCCAGGTTGTCACCGTAGATGACGCGGCTGAAGAGGTTTGACTTCAGCGGCTCCCCCCACATGGCACTCTGCTTCTGTCCAATCAGCAGGCTTTCGCAGTAGGCCACCAGTTCTGATTCCGCTGTGCTATGCGTGGCAAAGGCTCCAACAGGGCTGCCTCCCGAGAAGACCGCAATGCCTTGGATACTGCGGTAACCATTGCCTGCAGCGTAGGCTATGTCGGAGAAGATCTCGAGGCTGCGCTGGCTTCGTTGAAGCTTCAGTTGATGCCGCTCGCCCCATCCATCATTGGGAATGTCTTTGAAGTAGTGTAAATCCCCTGGATTGGCCTTGATGTAGCTCAACAGGGCATATCCAACCGGCCAGGCCTTTTCAGGGTTTCTGGAGATCAGTCGGCTCATGGTAGCCACTCCAAATGAGATGTCTGGCCAGCCAAAGTAATCCCCCTGCAAGGGCTTGGGCCTCCTTCAGGACGTCAGGGGCTATGTGCTCCACCGCCTAAAAGTCGGTCTCACCAATCTTGAAGTTGGGGAACTCAGATCGCTGTTCCACATGCCACCTCTCCAAGATTTCTTTTTCATACCCGCTTTGGGCCAAGTGCAAGCCATTGCCGTTCTTATCCACAGTGATCTCCATCCCACAGAACTTCAAGGCTTTGGATTCTGACAGGATTCTGATGCCCGCGCTTTGCTGCTCCTTCTTCACCGCAGAAAAGTAGATCATCCACATAAACACATAGTAGGCCGCACCAGCGAACTTGATGATCTGGGCCTTGTTCGATCAGCCTCCAAAGCCAATCTCTTGGGCTTGTTGTGAGGCCATACAAAGCCATCTCCACCAACCAGACTTCATCTTCTTTGGCCAAGCCCAGGGCTCTGAAAACAGATGGAATCGACATCGCCAAAAACTTTGTCTCATCTCGGCGCTTTGCATTCAGGAAAGCTGTCCTGATGTCCGTTCCCATCACTTTCCAATGCATCATCGCCGCTGTCTTCAATGCCACTCGAACTTGAGTACTGTCCGTGCCACCTGCATACACATCTAGTTCTGTGGCCGATGCATAGTTTCCGCAGATGACAGCTCGGCTTCTGTAGGCGCCCGTTTGTGCCTTTCTGGTGTGGACTATCTTGCCTGGCAGGAGCTCAATCTCAACCCCAGCGGCAGCTGCTTTGTCTCTCAGCTGCTGTTGCGTCATCTGGATCACCGCTTTCTTCTGGTTCACCAGCTGGTATTCCGCTTTGATTGATGGCTCCCAGTCCGGTAAGGACTCCCAGACTTCCTTGTTGCTGATGGTCTTAGTCACCAGGAACTCCTCCGCCACCTTGTTCTCCACTGCAGTTACCTCCTCCAAAGCACATAGCTGGTCTGCCAAGGCCACTCGGCTCAGCATAGCTTGATTCAGAGTTGGCATCCACAGTGTTTGATCCAAGCTCGCTGCGTCCACCAGGTTCAGCTCCTCCTTGATGTAGCTCGTTACATTGCAATGCAACCGTCGCAACGTTGGTGCTCTGGAGCTTTGACTTGGGGTTCCTGGGCGTGAGGTATTAGGCACCCCCTCCACATCCCCTCCACCATGCCACCAATCCTCCTCCGGATCTTCAGGCATTCTTGATGAGCTTGATGCAGATGATTGTTGATCCGTGTCCAGAGTCCAGCTGTCACCTGCGTCCACATAGGAAGGATCTGGTTCGAACATGTCGGGAAACCTTTGAGTGATCACCCTCGCCCCCTCAATGTCCAACATTGAAATTGCTGGAGTCCTTGCTTTGGACCGTTGGCGTCTCAGAGGCATCGCTTCAGGGCGCTCAGGAAGGTAGAGAACTTGATTTTCCACAGATGGTTGCTGCACCTCAGGGATCACAATGTCGTCCGTGTAGAATCGGCGACCTGTAGTCTTGGATTCAACAAAGTAGCCCGTGTTGGTCAGCGAGGAGTTCATGTCGGGTACATCCTCCCTGACCTCTCAAGGCGCATACCTGGCTTGCCAGGACTATCGCAGTGCGTAGGCTTTGGCCCCAAAACGTAGAAGTCTTCCCACCGGTTAGCCCAGAAGTTGCAGTTGAGCTCGAAGACGTTTTTCGCCAATGTGGCGCGCTGCCAAAGGCCACTGCTGCAACGTGCTCACTCCAGCTGAGATGAGCGTTCTGATGGACTTTTTGACCGCATTCATCTCACCTTCAACGCGGCCGTTGGCCTTAAAAGAGCTTCCAGAGGTCATCGTAGTGATCACGTCTCGCTCCGTGGCCCAAGTTTTGACCTGCTCTGAGCAAAACTCTTTTGCGCGGTCTGAGTGAATGCGGTACAAGGGCAATCCCAAGCTTCGTAGTCTGCAGTACGCCCGAGCTAATGCTGGGAGCACATGCTTGTCTGCCCGAGACTTGACCGGTTCAACGCAGGTGATCTGTTTGACGGCCACATTCTGTGCCTCGTCCACCAATCGATGCCATGTGTCGTACATCGACTTGGCTTGCTTGACGTTCTTGTCATCGCCCTCTTCCATGGGCTCATCTTCCTCCGGCAGAGGTTGTTCATCACCTTCACCTGCAGCCATTGCATCCATGCCTTCAACTTCCTCCTCCAAGCCCTGCAGCTGTTGATCTTCTTCAGCATGTTCTTGTCCTGGAACAGGTAGCAACAAAGCACCATCGCGAGTCACCGGTATGGTGTAGCATCCAACCATCAGGTACTTGACACCAGCAGCATTTTGGTCCCCTCCTGCAGTCGTCTTGCCAGAGAGGTCAATGCTGAGCGTATATGCTTCAGGATGCTGAACTCGTCGATGTGGTTTGCTGCGTCTCTGTGCCCGAACGCAATGCGAGCAATCTCGTCGAGCTGGAAGATTATCATTGAGGAAATGCCGCTTCCACTGTTCAAGGGCGACAATTCCAAGAGCGTTCAAGCCAGGCTTCGACGATCCGTCACCAGCATCTGTTGCACTTCCTGCGACACCGCTTTGAGAAGTACTATGGTGCTCCTATAGAGTTATAAGTAGTTATAACTTTAGTTATACAAAAAGTTATGAAAAGTTATGAAGTGAAGCAAATATCAACTATTTTGTCACATTTTTATAATTTAGAAAAACTGAAAAAACATTTGTTTTTATTGTATCGAAAACAATATTTTTTCTAATTACAGCGGTTGAGCCGCTTCGAAGTTTTTTTTTTGAAAAATGCGCGGTTTTCACCGCTTCCATGGGTAAGTGTTACATCATATGTTATTTCACTTTACACTGATTGAAGCGGTTTAAACCGCTACAAGTGGTAGAATACCATTTGGAGAGGTTGAAATCGCTACAGTTCATGGAGCATGCATACCCCTAGCAGCCATGCAGCGGTTGAAACCGCTACATTTTTGTGCTTCTTTGCCAGTGTTGGGCTGACTTTTGAGTGTGTTTGTTTTTTTTTCATAGCCATGAATTGCCAATGGGATTTGTTTTGCAAATTCACGGGTTTTTGGATATCTTGACGTCGTATTTTTTCTTTAGATGTTTTCAAGTTTCAATCTTTTGAGATTGTTTGTG
>Ga0126342_10010445_pt1 | contig 16608 bp, 18 predicted proteins | sample Cyp1metagenome_FD_92528 | JGI IMG/M metagenome (GOLD analysis project Ga0126342, IMG submission 92528) | Coral microbial communities from Lord Howe Island, Old Settlement Bay, Australia - Cyphastrea 1 metagenome | ecosystem: Host-associated > Invertebrates > Cnidaria > Coral ... | reverse complement strand
TCCATGACGGCTGACTCCTCGATGGTGTCCCGCCTCTTGCACATTAACTTCAGACCTTGAGGGTCCACGGCTGACTCCTCGATGGTGTCCAGCCTCTTGCATGATATCAGACCTTTGAACTGGTATCTCACCTCCCAGTCCTCCAGTCTTCCCACCTTGTCTTGCAACCCCATGAGATGGTATCTCACCTCCCATCCCATTAGGCCGCACCACTCTTCCTTGACCATGCCCCTTGCCAGAACGTTGCACTTCTCCAGCAAGTAGCCCTGCTGCGACACCTCGATGGTACCCAACTTGTTCATAACCTTAAGGGTATTCATCTTGCTCGACACCTTGAGGGTACCCATCACGTCCAACACCTTCAGGGAGTCCACATTGTTCGACACCTTGAGGGTGTCCAGCTTGTTGACCTTGTCCAGCATCTTGAGGATACCGAAGGTCTTGACCTTGTCCAGCATCTTGAGGATACTATCGGTCCCCACCTTGAGGGTGTACTTCACGGTGACCTTATCCAGCATCTTAAGGATATCGAAGGTCTTGACCTTGTCCAGCATCTTGAGGATACTGTCGGTCCTCACCTTGAGGGTGTACTGCATGTCGACCTTGTCCAACATCTTGAGGATGTCGAAGGTCTACACCTTGAATCTATACAGCATGTTGACCTTGTCCAACATCTTGAGGATGCCGAAGGTCTTCATCATCATTTGATAGCATAGCCCCTTGAGTCTGCAAGGCCACACCTCGTCTTGTACTCCAATTTGACGGAGCACTCATTCGTCCCATTGCCAGCGGCTCCAACTCTCGCGACACGTCTGTATCTTCTATCTCTGGAAGGTCTTCCTTAACTGAGACCTCTTCCCTTGGCGTCCATATCGGCTGCTCCATGGCCAACTGACGTACTTCTTGTAGGTGTTCTCGTTAAACCACCTCTGACCACCACGGATTCGGCTCGGTGCCTAAGTCCAACAGGTCAGTACTCACGTCCAGTTCTTGCCGTAGAGCCCCTCCATGTTCGCCTCGCAGTAGAGCTCGACCTTCATCTCGTCCATCACTGCCATTTGGTAGAACTCTTCCATCTCCATGCTGAAGGTCTCTGCCGTCATGTCCAGCTCGTTCACCTCCATGCCCTAATTGGCCTTCTTGATCCAGCCGTAGACCTCGAGGTCCACCTCTACCAATTGGCACCGAATTCGCTCTAGACCACGACATAGCAAACGCCCCTTCAGCTGAGCGTTGGGCTCATAACCTGAGTTAAGCAGAGCAGCGCGACTTTTGATCCATAAAAAGCCTACGCAATCACAGGCAGTTGTTACATTAATAACGCAATCACAGGCAGTTGTTACACTAATAAAAACAGATACTTCTTCTATCCAGCAGTAATAAGAACTAATACTACATCTGTCCAATTGTACATATATGTACATAAACCCTTTTGCAAAAATAATTAAACATATAATAAAATAAACATAATATATATATTTTTATATATAAGATATTATAAGATTTTATATTTATACCCATATATATTAAAAAAATAATATATATATAATAATAATAATATTAAAAATTAAATATATTCAATATTTTTAATTATTAAAATAATAATTATAATTATTAAAAAATTATTTTATTAAAATTTATTATTTTAAAACAAATATAATTAATTAAATTTAAATTATTATATTATAAATATTTTATTTAAATAATAAAAATCAATATAATTAATTATATAATTATTATGTATTATTATTATCAATATAATATATTATTTAATTATTAAATTTAATTATATAATCCCTTATAACCTTTCTTTATGAATTTAATAAAAATAACAAGGCAAATACAAACCGATAAATTATAAAAAATTCAATTTTATTTTTTTTTAAATAAATACCTATATTTTTTCATAAACAAACTCCGTTTTTTTCAATAATCCTACAATTTTGCAGGTCCACGGCTCCCTTGGTATAAATAAATCACAGAAAATTGGACAATATCAATTAATTTTGTCTTCGCGAAGCTTCCTTTTGCGAATACTATTCAATATCCAATTTAAGCCGGAAAATATTGCCCTACATTTTTTAACTGCTCAATTCTTTCTTTCAAAGCAGTGAAAGGTGTCCAACAGCGCCAGATTAGTCCCGAACAGGGATTTCCCCATTGGGAGTTTGGCACGTGACATTACTATTTTGCAATGTAGGCCAAAACCCAAAATTCCATCAAATGACTAGGTATCATCTGAGTATAGGATTTGTTTGTATTTTGTTTTTCTCAGTCCACACTGTACAAGTGGACCAACAAAATGGACACGGCAAGATTCAGTTCCAGAATCTTTCAAGATCTTTCAAGTACATACCAAAAAGGCGCTGCATTTATCCACATCATGCCAACATTTCTAGCTGTTCGGATTCTGGAACAGAAATTACTGCCCACAAAAGCAAACGCACATTCTGGAATCGACTCCAAGTGTGCGATGAATTATGCCCGTCAAAAGTAGAAGCCATCGGGCCATGGGTAGGTGACTCAAAATTGGACCATGAGGTGTAAGAATCATGCAGAACGCAGCTGTGGACAGCACCTTGTTTTGGCATAGCTTTGGACTCACACTGCGCAGTAAGGAGCATTTACACCCACAATCCTGGAGAGTGTTCATCCCCAAGCAATCGACGTGCTGAACTTTTCACTTGAACTTTGCAGCCCGATTTTGGATACGTGCCCTGCAACTTGCCTTTGAGGTAACAAAAATTACGATAGTACGAAAATCCTTCACATTCGGGTACTGTGGCGCATGCGTGGCAGCAATCTTCCTGTTCTACTGCGAACAGTGGAGGCTTCACCAAGATTCCTGCCAAATCAGAATTTGCCTGCGTCTGGGCAAAAGCAGAACATTGCCCTGGTCGCACAGGTTGTTTGCGAATGAATGTTGTGCGAGAAGCCTTCGGAAATGTTCCCTGCAAATTTGCTTTCAGGTAACACATACGCCGATAGAAAGAAAAACCATCGCATCCGTCTGTTGCATCACATTTGCCTCAGCTGCATTCAACGGTCTTACAGCATGGTCTACAGCAGGTTTTGATGAAAGGCTTTTATCTTTGGTTGGGACGTGTGATCAGAAACTTGAGGAAAAGTACTTACTTGAACCTGGCAAACCTGTGACTGCAAGATATTCCTACTCAGGGTTTTGAAAGTAATTTATGCTTACAAAGTCCTGCAGCAAGCTTCATGGTGGATGAAGCATCTTGTTCTGCGCATGATCAAGCACACAAGTGAAGAACCGTGAGATACTATGGGGTGGTGTTCACAATACAGTGTTAGGTTCAGTTCTTCTTACATACTGGTCCCAAAGACAACAAAAAACGGAGTCAAAAGCAATTAGTCTTAATATATAAATAATATACATGGGCTCACATATCGATATTTATATCACAAATTACAACGGATTACAGGCAAGTTGCTGCAGCAAGCATCGAAGCTCCAAGCTCGCACCTTGACCAACATGACGCCGGCAAGGTCTGTATTTTCCTGCCAGGAAAACAGCAATAATCAGCAAAAGGGTGGAACTATGGAAAACAGAGCTGAACAATTATGCGTATTGTACAATCCATTACAATCCTATACAGCCTTTTTTGCACTAGCGCTATTTTTTACAATTATCCAAGATTATCCAAGATTAAGATCGCCAAATCTTTGCCTTCTTCTTCAATCTGTGCATGTTCGGTGTCTTTATCAGGGCAAATTGGCTCTTTGATGCTTTTCGGACTACAGCACCTCGCCTTCCTCTGGTACTGGCTACATGTTGGCGCTGGTGACGGGGGCCTCGTCAGAAGTGTCGTTGCCCCATGCACATCTTCACGCCCAGAATGCATCTCTGAGTCTACTTTATCCAACATGCTGTTAGCATCTGTTGGCCGTGTCAGAGGTCTGTTTCGGTTGCACATGCGAAAAAGATCCAAAAAGGGTGGACTGTAAACAAACATAAATCAATCTAAACTAGAATTATAGATAAATAAAGTCCTTTGGTTCCACGCCTCGTGCTCACCACCTCTGTAGTTGATGGCAAAACTGACGGAGAAGTTGATGCCTCTGTTTTTGGTGCTGCCTCTGTGACCGTTGCTGTGGTCTCTTCAGAGTCATCTGTGGTTCCGCTCGACTCGCTTGTGGAGGCCTTGGAGGTCTCTGCAATTGTCGTGGTGACCGTTGTGGCTGTCGTCTGTGCCGTGGTCTCTGTGGTGGTAGTCTCATCCGAGGGCGGATTGATGCGCTCACAACCACAAGACTTCGCACAGTGCCTTGCCATGTATTCCCGGTTCGCTTGGCACGCTCCCATGTTGGCCCAGTGTGGGCAAAATCGGTGACCATCAATGCATGGGCCGGCAAACACGTTGGTGGTTTGCAACAACAAAGCAAGCAAAACAAAACTAGACATTTTAGCAAGATCTCTCTGTTCGATCATGCGGGGTTCGAACCAAAATGTTTCTGTCATCAGTGGCAATGAATGGTCTGTAGAAAATGACTCTCCAACTCGGAATGAATGAGTCTGCAAACAAATTCTTGTCACGCTTTCACTTATGACCAAACACTCCTCCAAAATGAATACGCAGAAGCAGCGCGGGTTGTTCCCACCGAAATCAATCTATAGCATCGACCTCAACAAAGGTGAAACGTTGCTGGAGCTCACTCGGCAGATCTGACACATTCTTGATGAAAACCTTCGCACCGTTTCTGCAAGAGGACCAATCAAGTCGGGTTGCGGCTACTAAGTGAAGTTGGAACCCCATGCTATCCTCTCAGATCTTTCAACACCACCAGTATCATCTTGCAATGGAAATGCCTTATCAGCAGTGCAAACTGCAATAATTATACTTGAGGGCGGGGAGGAATTTATGAAAACTGGATATGCACAAACTAGTTTTCTTCAGTTTCCTTGGTAATTATACAGAAATCAAGTTCATCCAGCCTTTGATGATCTCCCCAAGTCATATCCAGCGCGTTTACCTTGGTCTCTTGGCTAAACTGGCAGAAATAGTCTGCTTGAGTAGGCTATGGACGGTCAAAACATGTCGAAACCATCTCCATCGGAATGCCCACTTCATTATCCGCCGACCCGCCGACCCCAGCCGACGGCAGGGGGAGCGCGTCAGAGAAGAGATTACAAGCAGCAAGGGCCGATAGAAGCTTGGAACATGAACACGAGGCAACAGGCAAGAGACAAAAAACCGGGAAGAAGAAGCAAAGGGCAAGAAGAAAGGTGCAAAAGGGAAGTGGCATGGCGCAGGCCGAAGGCAGTTCCATGGTGTTTTGGCCCTGCGACACGTTCCTTTCACTAGACTCGTGCAAGAAGAAAGCCAGCTGCAAGAGCAAGCAAGCAAGTTGGCAGCTAGCAGTGCAGGAAAAGGAGCAAAAGCAAGAAGGCAGGAGAAAGCAGCAGCAAAAGCAAAAAGATAGCTATTTTCTTGTAGCTTCAGCAAGCAAGGTTAGACAGTACAGGCCGTCGCCCGGGGGCCAGTTCCGTCCTTCACTGCCATGCTGTTTGAGTGTGGCGAAGCCGCTTTTTTCGAGCCTTGGCAGCTGAACCTTTTGAGGCTTGGCCGTCAGGCAGCAAGAGCAAGAAGGGAGAGCAAGAAGGGCCAGGAGCAAGAGCAAGAAGGAGAAGAAAGCAGCGGCAAAAGCAGAAAGATAGCTAGTTTCTTGTAGCTTCAGAAAGCAACGTTAGGCAGTACAGGCCGTCGCCCGGAGGCCCCAGTTCCGTCCTTCACTGCCATGCTGTTTGAGTGTGGCGAAGCCGCTTTTTTCGAGCCCTGGCAGCTGCCGCTTTTTTCGAGCCCTGGCAGCTGAACCGTTCGAGGCTTGGCCGTCAGGCAGCAAGAGCAAGAAGGGAGAGCAAGAAGGGCCAGGAGCAGCGCAAAAGCAAAAAGATAGCAATTTTCTTGCAGCTTCAGAAAGCAACGTTAGGCAGTACAGGCCGTCACCCGGGGGCCCGTTCCGTCCTTCACTGCCATGCTGTTTGAGTGTGGCGAAGCCGCTTTTTTCGAGCCTTGGCAGCTGAATCTTTTGACATTATAGCCCCAAGATGCGCCAATATAAACCCAAGATGGGCCCACATTGCCCTCAAGATAGGCCAGCATAGCCCCAAGGTAGGCCAACATAGTCCCAAGCTAGGCCGCCGACCATCAAAATATCCTGCGTTTTACAGTGTTTTTTGCCGTTCCCATTTTTCGGATCTTTTGGCTCAACATGGGTGAACATGGGCCAACATAGGCCTCAAGATCGGCCGACAGAGACCTCAAGATCGGCCCACATAGCCTTCAAGATAGGCCAACATAGCCCCGAGCTGGGCCAACATAGCCCCAAGCTGGGCCCACATGCCCTGCAAGATAGGCCAACCTAGGCCAACATAGCCACAAGATGGGCCAACATAGTTGGGCCCCTGGCCGGCTGTCACGCGTAAGCGCTTAAATTCGGCTCCGCCGGCTCCCCACGAGTGGCTTGCCCCACGAGCGTCCCAGAGCGACTAGAGCTCTACGGTGAGGCGCGCTCCGTCGGGCCCCGAAAAACATCACTCTGCTGGCGAGCTTTTTGGACGGAGTCCGGGTCGCTCATATAAGCGTCTCTAAGAGCATTCCCTCCCTCCGTTTTGAGGGTAATTGAATTGCCTAAAATCGGAAAAAACAACGCCGTGGAAATTGCAGCATCTTTTTTCGTTTCAACGTCTTTTGCGGGAATAATCCAAAAACGCAGAAAATGATATAAATACCAATACTTTCAGACTAGAGAATCTAGAGATGCACAAAACGCTGCAAATACCAGTGTTTTTGAAAGCAAAACAAAAAAAACACTGTACATATCCGTAAATTACAGCATGTTTGGCGGGTTGATCACAAAAAATGCTAGTATTTACACGGTTTTTCCAATTTCAAGAAAACGTGGAAGGCACGAAACACTGTAAATAGCGGTGTTTTGACAACTTTTGGACGCTAAAATGCTGGTATTTACACATTTTTTTTTCCCGTGACGGCGCCAAACCCTTATAAATTACAGCAATGTTTTCAATTCTTGAACCATTTTTTTGGGACGCAAAAAAAACAGCTGGTACTTACGCATTTTTTCAAAAAATCGAAGATCGTGACGTGAACGAAACCCTATAAATAACAGTGTTTTAGCCACTTTCGGGGACTAACACTGTGGTATTTACGCGGGTTCTTGCCATCTGACAGCGCAAACTGCTGTAAATTACAGCGCTTTGTGCGATGTTTGTGTTCAATTTGTTTAATGAGCGATGCTTTCACATGTTCTTGGCGGTCTTCAACAAGAAACGACGTTACAGATTGGTGGCCCGGAAGAAAGCTGGAGAGAGGAGACAAGAAAATAGCACACAAGAAAATATGATGCTGAATGCTGCTGGTGAGGAGATTTTACACAGACGCGTTTACACACCGAAGCTTTTACGAACAGAAGCTTTTACACACACAGGGGCTTCTACACAGAGAAGTCTTTACACAGAGAGCTTTAACACACAGGCGCATTTACACACGGGAGCTTTTCCACAGAGAAGTCTTTACACAAAGGAGATTTTGCGCGCAGACACGTTTACACAGAGGAGCTTTTACACACAGAACCTTTTTACACAGAGAAGTGATTACACAGAGAGCTTTTACACACATACGCGGTTGCACACAGAAGCGTTTACACAGAGAAGCCTTTACACAGAGGAGCTTTTACAGACAGAAGCTTTACACACAGAAGCTGTTACGCACAGACGCTGTTACACAAAGAAGTCTTTACACAGAGAGGATTTTACACAGAGAGGATTTTACACACAGGCACGTTTACACACAGAAACTTTTACACAAAGAAGTCGTTTCACAGAGAGCTTTTACGCACGGAAGCTTTCACACACAGCAGAAGTCTTTACACAGAGAAGTTTGTACACAGAGAAGATCAGAGAAGTCTTTACACAGACAAGCTTTTACACGCAGAAGCTTTTTCACACAGAAGCTTTTGCACATTGAAGCTTTTACACAGAGAAGCTTTTACACACAAGGGCGTTTACACACAGAAGCTGTTACACACATTCGCTGTTACACAAAGAAGTCTTTACACAGAGAGCTTTAACACACAGGTGCATTCACACACGGAAGCTTTTCCACAGAGAAGTCTTTACACAGAGAGCTTTAACACACGGAAGCTTTCACACACAGCAGTTTTTACACAGAGAAGTCTTTACACAGAAAGGATTTTACACACAGGCGTGTTTACGCACAGAAATTTTTACACAGAGAAATCATTGCACAGAGAAGCTTTTACAGGCAGAAGCTTTTACACACAGAAGCTTTTACATAGAGAAGTCTTTAAACAGAGGCGCTTTTACACGAAGTGGAAAGTTGAAATTGGCAGCAATTCTTTAGGAAAAGCCCTTCGCAGGAGCTTGCGGGAACAAGCCTTCCCCACTTGCTCCAAGAAAAAACTGCCGTTTTTCAACAAAGTTCCAATTCCATGATTCCATGAATATGTTCAAAACACATAAGGAATATATATATATATATATATAATTCTGAAGCAGGTCCTCTTCAATAGCTTTCAAGCCCACCCTGCTATGAAATCGAGGGTCAAAAAATCCGGCGGAGCCGACGATGAGCGTCAGCTCTAAAATAAAAAATACTACAAGTATGCCCCTTAAATCGTATTAATATCTCATCTCTTGAATTCTCTTAATCAAATCCATTTTGATCCGCACCAAGTGGCTTGGTGGAAGGTCATCAAGGGAGGCATTCTGAAATCCTCGCTCAACAAACCATTGCCTTGCATACCAGCAGAGATCCACAAAGCGGCCAATTTTGTTCTATTCTATCATGTTCGATTTGCCAACTCTCAACTAAGGACTTTCATGGATTTTTTGGAGTGCTGAACAAAACGCGGCTTTGATGAGATGCTCAACGTTTGGCTGAGTCTATTCCGGTGAAACTGACTTGAAACTTGGCTGCTGGCTGCAGTATGCAACGGTGATGCGCCTCACCGAAAAGTCCTACCAACCTGCACATCAAGCCCTTCACTTCGAGTGCTCATGGAGGAAACGGCCTTAAGCATAAATGCCCAGCGGACTTGCTCATCCCGGATTCCAGACAGCCTTGGGAAATCGTGAAGAATGACGCGTGCTTTGGGCACAGGCAGAGAATTTTGGGACCCCAGCCGCTCCAGCCAACCAACGTATGACTTCATAGCATGACATCGGCGATTGCCACAAATCACCCAAATGGCACCCTTCCAGCTCACGGCAACCAATGGCTTTACATCTGCGGTACGAAGTCTATCATTCCACAAGTCATAGCTGAGTGTTTCGACGTTCTGCCCCTTGTGCTGGCCATGTAGGAATTTTCTGGAGATGTTGTCGTGGCTGTATCTCAATCGTGACACGTCAATCTCCCTGATCAACCATGCATACGTCGTCTCTGCACGGTCGTCGCGAGCAGGATCCAAGCTAGCCAGAATCTGTCCTGATCCAGAAATCTCGCTTCTGAGAAACTCATTGATCATTGCAGACTGCATGCTCTTCTCCTGGGGATCGCCAAGTCCCAAATTTGACAAAGCTTCTTGGTGAAGTGTATTCAGGTCAACATCCTCCGAAGAATTCCAATCATCAAATTCCCAAGATTGCCAGGAACCAGCATCCCACTGTTCAGACCCCTGCCATGAGCCTGTCCCATGTGTCCATTGGGATCTCCAAGAGGAGTCCCATGATGAAGACTGCCATCCGCTCCACCATGAGGAATCTCTGTCCCAACCACGTGTTGAATCGTGAGAACCATAGCCAGTTTCGTGTTGAACCTCAGATTCAATCTGCCACTCCTGTGTAGTACCTGTTTGGTGCAGGTGGAGGGTATTGGCCAGCAGACTATTGTCTGCATCTGCATCACTTTCCCCCTCCGAATTGGTCAGATCGTTTTGTCCCTGACAACCATTTTGTAGAAACTCCAGGAACTTGACCTTCACGGAAGGAGCAAGCTCCCATGCTTGAACGCGAGTTCCAAGCTGGAAATCCGTGAGGCAGAACCCTTCGGGCCGGAAATGACGCTTGAAACGTCTCAGGATTCCTTGAAAAACTCCTGTCTGGAAGGCTGTCCATCTGTTCTGCACAGACCAATTTGTAGCCAAGCGAAATGCCCTGACAATCTCGTCCTTTGTCGGAGGATGTGGAGATTTCACTCCGTCCTCATCTTCAAATCGAAGTGGTTCATCTTTGGTGGCATGGGGATGATGAATGGCTTTCCGACCATCTTCTCGCACCGCAACAAATATTGCCATGGGATCCCGAGTATAGGGGCAACGCTCTTTCCTGCGCATTTGGAGCCGAAACTCTTTGATCCCCGGCCCAACAAAATCACTTCTGATATTGTCTGCCATGCCAGCCACAATGGCTTGCCACGGGCGGTCAGCCAAGCTCTTGTAGATCACATCTTGGCCGCAGCTCTGCAGCTCCACCATCATCAACCCTCTCGCTGCCATCAGGATATTGTGTGTTGGCTTGCGAGGAATCAAGCAATTCCTTTGTCTCAAAACTTCCACGTGACGCAATTCCAAAATATCTGGCATACTATTCGCATTGAAGTCATAAAGCCAATGCTCACAGTCCTTCCAAGCTGCTTCAAATATCTGCTCGAAGTCTTGGGAAGTCTCAGGCTGCGGCTGTTCCCATGTCGAATAGGTCCCAGGAGTCCACGTTTCTTTTTTTGGCACTTCGAGATCGGATGCCCTGCTGAGACGAAGCAAAGGATCTTTCAGGATTTCAGGCACCTGGTTTGGAGCTATCTTGGAAGCCTTGTGTAAGGCCAGAGCGAGAAACACCGCACGACTGTACTTCTTTTGATTGCTGCCAAGGCCAAGCCCAAAAGCACCTGGTGCCTGGAGGAACTGCCAGTGATAGTCGCCATGACCAACAGATTTCAGATACTGCTGGATCTCTTCAGGACTTGACTCCTTTGCTTCAGAGGACGAAGCCAATCCCAGCAGTTCCAGTGCTACGCTCTTTGCACTTTGGAAAATCTCGCTGGTCTCGTCATCACAACGAACACCTATATGCCCGCTGTAGGGACCATGGCTGATTCTGAAAATTTGCATGGAGATAAGCTGATGACGACTGCGCTAAACGGCACACAGGATGGTAGTTTCCCTATGTTTCCTTATGACTCTTAAATGATGACCATATTATATACACGCAAGACATGCAACTACGCATCCTCTTGAAGGAGTATGCAGGATTAAGTCAAAAGGACTAAGCCAAGCAATGCATGACTTTCTGGACTCCATCTGCTTGTGACCAATGTGCTGAAAATCTACTGCGAACAACGGGAAAACGTTGCAATGCCTGGCCGATTTTACTGCAAAGGCTGCACATAGAACTGCTTGCAGAGGCTGACAGTGTACACTCAGAGAATCCCCTACCACCTGGATGCACACCTTTTGTTGATATGACATCTGCTTCACTGTCTCTGTCTGTCTCCAGCACTGCCTGTTTAAAAAACAGCTGCGGCATCAGTTCACTTGATAAAACCAACATCTCACAGAACAGCTTGATTCATGCTCCCTTTCTTGTGAACATGCTCTGGCTTGCTGGAAACATCAACAACTTCAGCAAGCAACTGGCTGGTACGGCAAATCATCTGAAACAAGCCAGACTGACATTGTTTGCGTAGTCAACAGGAACAGCTGCCTCCTGACATCAGTATCACAGCATGAGTTGTGACAGCTACATATTCCAAGATACTTTAAATCCGCAAAAAATTGTCTGCATTAATCTAAATGAAATTGGACATAATATGAACAAATAATTACACCTTGTTTTACCTCAGCCAGTACACTTTGAGACAAACGATGTGATGGCCCTCTTTTCCCAACCAGCTGAATGGAAAACCTCAGACTTCCGCCCTGAGTGCTGGGCACTCCCAACAGCGTAGCAACTCGCTCGATGTAAGACAACAGCACAGCACCGTGTCCTGCAACGCGATGCACAGCATAGCAACTAGCACAAGTTCCTCCTGATGGAGATTCTAACAATGTTGAACCCCAAAGGATGCAAACTGATTACTTTGTCACGATGGAATATCGCAAAACAGTCAGGGGATGTCAGGGGCACATCTGCTTCACGCTGGCAGAAGAAACTCAATTCTTGGTCATCAAAACCAGTCATGAACTGTCCGACCAAAAGCTTGCAGCATCTTGCAGCACTTCCTAATGGGGGATGCTCCAATGGGTTGGTTCCTACCCTCTGTTGGAAACTGTGCAGTGCAAGCCAATCTACCCTGGCCTTTGCCACGGCACAAAGGCGAAACTACAAAGCATCCCAGCCTTGGTTGCAGTTTTGTCTGCTGACGGAGTTCAACGTTTTGTATACACTGTATACACATACAGTCAAAAGCGCGAAAAGACATCTGCTTATAGTTTGATCTGTTAGTTTAGCAGTCAGTTCTTATTCATAGCTCTTTGAAGTGCTTTCTATTCTTCCTTGTGTTTCCGCTCCTCTATGGCACGGTGTCTCCTCGTTAAGCCTTCCAAACTCATAGGAAACCGGAGTCGCTTCTCCAAGGAACTGTCTGAGGTCTATGATTCGTTGGGCAGACACGTTCATTCTGAATTCGGATTGATTGCTTGCAAGCGAGCGAGTGAAGCTTTTCGCAATGGTAGCGAAGACTAAAGCTCTGAAACTGAAAAATCCGATGCAGTGCCGCAGGAGTTTGAAAATCCATCTGAAGATATCTGAAGCACAGAAAAGACATTCATTTGCCCACCTGTGGAGCGTGCAAAGCAACACAATAATTAAATATCCCTTGGGAAACTGACGCAAGAAAATCGCACCATAGCATACACACACAGCGCTACAAAGACTCCTACATCACATTGCTACAGTACATTGTGCTACCTTGTTGGAGCCATGAAACCTTCGAGAATCAGAGAACTCTCAACAGTGATTTGCGTCTCTTGGATCCGCACTCTGCTTTACCTGGTGCATCCTCAAAGCGCTCGAGGCTTGCACAGCCAACAAACTTTTCCTTGGCAAATTGTGTAGCTAGATGTAGCTAGCGAAATAGTCTATCGTGATAAAGCACCCATAATACAAACCAACTTTGATTTGACAGGTACTTTGACAACAACCACAACGGATGCAATATGATGCAATCTTGAGTCTCACAAGACTTTCTGTTTGGCGGGCTTCTAGCTGCACAAGCACTGTCAGCACTGGTCAATAAAGAGGAGTTTAGCCAAGAATCATCGCGTTTCCACACAAACATTTCCTGATTGTTGCAAGCCTTAGGTGCCCGCGTACAAGCCTGGAAGAAACAATGCGCATGTGTCAAGAATACTATTTCAAACAAATTAAAACTCTGTATCTATATAGTTGTGGTAACAATGAAAGTTTTGCTAGGAAAACAATGTATATACATTGTATATACAGTAAGTATGTTGTTTTCTCCTTGGGGACTGGCTCTCTCAACCTGGCTGGGGCGAAATGCGTGATTGATAGAGCAGCTTTGTAACAATGCGGCATCTCTGGATATCTCTGGATGCCCATGGGTGATTTACATGGACAAGCGTCGTTGCCAGCCTCGTAGGTATTGCGCCGCTTGAGCAAGCCACGCCTTACCCGGAAATGGCTAAATCGGATAATGATATATAAATGTGCAGGAAAAGTCGCCAGGGATACCAAGGTGCTTGATGACCAATTTAAGGCTCGAGACCTCTTTCCAAGATGTTCCAACAAGATTCAGACTTCGCTGGGATTGTGCTGAAGCTTTGAGCTACAGACTTCACCAGTGGCTCAATGAGATCTAGAATGCCAGAAACATCCCCAGAGCGGGCGATCCTGTCAGGGTTCATGCTCCGCTTCTCTGCTGTCAAGCTTCGAGCATCTTCATTAGAAACCCTGCCATTGTGAACTGGGCCTAGGGCTGGAAGAAGGGCTGATTTAACAGCACTATTGGTCTGCCATTGCTACTTGGAAGAGTATACCTATGTGTGGTCTCCCTGATCATGTTTGCCACATTTAAGGTGTCAGCAACTCAATTCATACCATGACACTTGCCTGATGCCATCATAGAGATCCAGGGAAATCATTGTTCCACTTCCATCCGTGGTGTACAGCTCCTGTGTCAGTGTGCACACTGCGACCATAGGGATCTCAACAAAGCAATGGGATAAACGAGTAAACCGCCCATACTATATAAACCATTCCCATCTTCTACCAACATCTTCTACCGATTCGATCATTTCGGAGTTATTGTCAACATTGTAAAAACCAAAGAATGTACAAAAACACTACACAAAACCAGTGTAAAAACACTGTAAACAAGTTGAAGTGCCTGCAAAAGAGCCCCACGTTGGGGATCGATCAAATGACCACGGCGAGTTCCACAGCGCAAAGCTTGGATCAGCCTAAGCTGGCAGTGGCCAACTTTCAAAGTCGGAAGCAAACAGTATCTGAAACGAAGGCAGGTAGACTAGCAAGAATACAACACATGATAAAACAGCATAAACATCATAAAAACTACAATGATGATCATGAATCATGATGCATATGCATTTGGAATCATTTGGATCATTTTTTGAATCTGCAATGAAGGCCGAAGCAGCATGATCATTTATCCTGACAGCCATGGATGAATGAGCGAGGTACACTAGTACAATGAAGTAACAAAGAACAAGCTGCAACTGCATTCATGAAAGACTTGCGAAGAATGAAACTCCAATCAACTCCCCCTGAGTTGCTGGCAAGTCCAAATATCTCACAATCTCCTTCGATTCCTCCTGCTGCTTCTCAAGTTAGATAATGCCCGCCCAGGTGCATCATGCAAGCACGCAACTGGACAACTTGCCGTGGCTATTTTAAGCTTTCCAGAAAAAAAAACAACCAAACATCGGATTCAAAAAGATTCAAAACTTGACAGCATGGTATTTGTAGGGAAAACGTGAACAAATGTGGCGCGGCAGGCCTTGTCCATGAAAGAATTGCCTGCTTTCCTCATGGCAGGTGTCCAGATCGATTGCATCAGGGTTGCTGCATGTCTTCAAAGGTCAAAACACTGAGGCTGCGACGACCATTCTTCCACAAGTTTACTTGCTTCTGCTAGCTGCATAGTCGGAATGACCTAAGATATCCTAAGATCATAGTCTTCATATGTCTTCATGAACATGAAGCAATCCTGAAGCTCTTTGTGATGAGATCAAACCGCAAATGAGTGTTGCGCATTGCCACGAGCAGTATCAACGATCCGTTGACCTCAGCCAAACAGGTGAAAGGGATCAATCGAATTCGGTCGAAACATCAATCATTGTGAAGCACAATTGAACTATAGATAAAAAAGATAAACACATGTTGAAATGGGCTGACACATATTATGTTGAATTAGGTTGAATAATATGTTGAACAGATGTGTTGAACATACTTGCTGGACATATTGCAGACTCAGACTCGTCCCTCACTTCTATCATTGGCATACTCTCAAGCAGCGCACCACGCGTAAAGAAGATCAGCTTGGAGGCCTTCAGCTTTTCGGCCACCTGGCCGTGGCCACAACAGTGAGTAACATCTCAGGATATCTCTGGATGTTTCAGGCATGGACATTAAAACCCCAAGAACCTTTCGGTTTCTTGAAACATCTTGAAACATCTTGCAACATCTCGCAACAATCGCCCTTTTTTGCATCGAGATTTGTCCGGGCGAAACACACCTGCGCTGCGAGCTCCTCTGATGGAATGTAGCGCAAACGTCCATCGCCTTGTCCGAACAAAATCACTTCGATAAATCGATCCATCAGCACAAATGACTCTTGCAAAGGTTTGCAAAGCAAAGAGGATCGAAGAGGTTTCTTGTAGCCAAGTACATTTCGTGCAATTGCTTGGGCAATTGCAGAACACCTGCCTCATCCTGCAGCATAATCAGCATAAAACCATATAAAATCTATGATTACCACACCAGGGTAATGGGAATTAATGCGGGAGAACCCTTCTGATTTTTCCTCCGCCAGCTTTTGACGTCACTGCCACCGCTCTGTACCCTTGCCTTGAAGTGATCCAGCTGCCACTGGCAAAACACACACCACTTGTTCCTGTTCAAGACCCAGTAGATTCCAGTAGGATATAAGGTCTTTTTTGGGTGTTTGATGGATTTCAAAGTTCAAAATCCTGTGGGACCATGGTTTGCTACTTCCACTCAAACTGTGCTGTCCTCTTGTAGGCGCTGAAGGATCTGTGCTGCGTCAATGCCAGTCCTAACTCAACGAACATTGCTGGCACCAGACTGGAACCGAAGTCCACATCAAACTGCTTCACATACTGATCATACTGTAGATGAATTGCTGATAAATCCGCCGGCCTGCCGGCGTGTCTTGTGGATCTTGCTTGTTCGTAGTTATACTCTGTTTTGTCTTTGTGTTGTCTAGACTTTCCCCTTGGCGCGGATTTTTGCCTCGTCTAACTTGAACCCACCCGCCCCCACCTAGCTCTTCTTCGTTTCGTCTTCATCTTTCCTTACGTTGTGGTGGGCTCAACTCTGCCCACGCCTCGCTCAACACTGGCTTGGTTTTGCACATCTTGCTGTCATTTCGATGGTTGTTTCCGTTT